>Ga0207733_100161_pt1 | contig 63230 bp, 52 predicted proteins | sample A23P3SouthBayCA_FD_187735 | JGI IMG/M metagenome (GOLD analysis project Ga0207733, IMG submission 187735) | Aerobic enrichment media microbial communities from Eden Landing Ponds, California, USA - A23 P3 (SPAdes) | ecosystem: Environmental > Aquatic > Marine > Unclassified | place: Emeryville...
AACATGGACACCCCGGTCGCCGGCTTCATCGCCGGCCGCACCGCACCCCCGGGCAAGCGCATGGGCCACGCCGGCGCGATCGTCTCCGGCAGCGGCACCGGCACCGCCCAGTCCAAAATCGACGCGCTCAACGACGCCGGCGTTCCCGTCGGCGACACCCCGAACGAAGTCGTCGACCACATCGAAGACTTCCTCTAGCGAGCGCGTTCCCGGGCACGCTGCGCCCGAAAACCCTCGCGATTTCTCATCCGCAGGGGCGCGTAGATTCGGGATCTGCGGTAGTCTCCTATTTAGACGAGTTCTTCGAGGAGCGCGCGGAGTTTCGGGAGCGTCGGCTCGTAGGCGCTCGCTGAGTCTCCATCGAGCGCGAGCGCGACGCCCTCGGTTTCGCAGAGCGGGAAGTGGAGTTCGACGACGTTCTCGAACCGTCGAGTGACGCAGTGGAGTGGGCCGTGGCCGTACGAGTCCTCGTCGGCGGGGAGTGACAGGAGGTCCATCATCAACGTCTCGAACGCGTCGGACAGGCGTTCCGTCGACCCTTCGACGTCGTCCCGGAGGAACAGGACGTCGCGGCCGTTCTCGTGGAGGTAGATGACGCTTCTGAGGTCGCCGCCGTACAGCGTTGCGACGCGCTGGCCGACGTCGTCGGACATCTCCGTCACCGCCCCCGCGAGCGTACGCGACCGGCGAGCGACGCGTCGACGTGACCGACGGGCGACTGGAACATCATGTCAATACGACACGTTCTCCGGGGCGGCGGATGACGATACTGCCGGAGTCCTCCGGGCGTTTATGTGCGTGGCGGCCGTCTCGAACCGGGAGTGACTCGATGATAGTCGCCGAATTCACGCTCGACCACCCGATTCTCCGGGGGGCGCTCGCCGACCGCCGAGACGTCCACGTGACGTGGGAGGACTCGTACGTCACGCCCGCGGACGAGATGCAGATGCTCGCGTGGTTCGAGAGCGACGACTTCGACGCGCTCGACGCGGCGGTCGAAGCGGACGACTCCGTCGCGAACCGAGAACGGGTCGCCACCGTCCGGGGCCGACGACTCTACCGGTTCGACGTCGTGAACGCCGCCCGCGAACACAGCATCATGCCGGTACTCGTCTCGAACGGCGCGAAAGCCCTCGAAATCGAGGCGACCCACGAGGGGTGGTGGAACAGCGTTCGCTTCCCGGACCGCGAGTCGTTCCAGACGGTCTACCGGCACTGTCGGGCGAACGACGTCGCGTTCACGGTTCACCGCGTCGTCGACGACGACCCGTTCAGATCCACGGCCGGCGTCACCGACCCCCAGCGCGAAGTCCTCGTTCACGCGATGGAAGCGGGCTACCTCGACGTCCCTCGGTCGGCGTCGCTCGCGGACCTCGCGGGCGAACTCGACATCTCCGAGAGCGCGGCCTCCGAGCGGTTCCGACGGGGCGTCCGTGCGGTGCTCGAACGAACGCTGGCGCGGTGACGGATTACTCGCCGTCGAGGAGTTCTTCGAGGAGGTTGCGTTCGGCGGCGCGGAGGTGCTGGTAGAACGTCGTCGGGGCGACGTCGAGGCGGTCGGCGAGGTCTTCGCCGCTGCTGGCGCGCGGCCAGTCGAAGTAGCCGGCGTGGTAGGCGGCGGTGAGGACGGCGTACTGGCGGTCCGTGAGCGCGTCGAACACGCCGCGCGCCTGCGACCGGCCGATGTCGCGCGGCGTCTCGTGCTTCGAGACGAGGGTGACGTCGGGTGCGATGGCGTCGAGTCGGTCCACCACGGCGGGGATGGCGGCACCGGGCGCGAGTCGAGCGGTGAGGCGGGCGGTGCCGTTCTCCACGGTGGCGTCCGCGAGCGTCGCGCCGACGTCCGCGAGCGCGCCGAGCACCGAGTCAGGTGGCCGCGCGACTTCGACCGTGCAGTCGTCCTCGCGGGCGTCGACCACCCGTACGAGGTCGTCGTCCGCGACGCGACGGACGAACTCGGGTGTCGCGTCCGGGCCGGTGACGTGGAAGTAGACGAGATACCCGCGTCGTTCGGCGGTGAACCCGTTCAGTTCCGCGACGCAGTCGAAGTCGCGGGTGGCGTCGTAGGGGAACGCGTCGTAGCCGGAGACGTGGAGGTCGAGTTCGACGAGGTGGCCGGCGCGGAGACGGCGGCGGCGCTCGACGGACGCGAGCGCCGCGGCGACGAGACTGCCGAGGTCGGAGAGCGTGTCCACGAACTCCTCGGAGAGCGCGTTCGCGTCCGCGCCGACGGCGAAGAGGACGCCGTAGAGCGCGTCGTTCCACACGAGCGGAACCGCGGTGCGTCGCCCCTCGCGGAGGGGGTGGCGGTTCTCGACGGCGGCGACGAGCAGGCCGTCCGTCACGGTCTTCCCGGGAGCGCTGTCGGGGGTCGGTGGGTCGCCCGCGGCGGCGCGTTGGACGACCGCATCCCCGGTCATTCGCCGGGTGCCGAACCACGCGTACGCGACTCCGTCGAGCGACGCGACCTGCTCGCAGACGCCCGTCTCGATGTCCTCCCGGGACCCCGCGTCGACGAGGCGTTCCGAGACCCCGCGGAGGAGTTCGTTCTCCCGTGCCAACCGGTCCATACCCGTCGTCGTTCCCGCCCCCACTTAGCCGCGTTGCCCGAGGACCGCACGACACTTGACAGAAGAGCGCGTACCGCTATCTATGTCCGTTACGTCCGGCGTCCGCGGCTTTCTCGGCCGATTCGTCCACCCGCGGGTCGCCGCCGCCGCGCTGTTCGGTACGCTCCTCATCGCCCTCGCCGCGGTGGTCGCGGTGGTCGCGGTCGGCCTCGGGAACGTCGGCTACTACGACATCGAGTACAGGTACGTCCCGCTCGCGTCGCTCGTCTCCCTCATCGGCATCCTCATCTGGGTCGCGTGCGGCCTCTACATCGGCGCACTGAAAGTCCTCCGTGACACCGTCGGCGTGCTCGGGTAGAGCGCAAGACCGTTATACTTCGCCGGTGACAGGTACGACGATGGAGACCACCCACCGCGTGTACACCGAGGACGCCCGCGAGATGGACGCGGTCGCGGACGACTCGGTGGACCTCGTCGTCACCTCACCCCCGTATCCGATGATAGAGATGTGGGACGACCTGTTCGCCGGACAGGACGACGACGTGCGCGACGCGCTCGCCGCCGAGAACGGCGACCGTGCATTCTCCCTGATGCACGACCAACTCGACGCGGTCTGGGACGAACTCGTACGCGTCCTCGCACCCGGCGGCGTCGCGTGCGTGAACGTCGGGGACGCCACCCGGAATCTGGACGAGTTCCGCGTCTACCCGAACCACGCGCGCGTCCTCTCCGCGCTCACCGACCGCGGCCTCCACCCGCTCCCCGAGATACTGTGGCGCAAACCCACCAACAGCACCGCGAAGTTCATGGGAAGCGGGACGCTCCCGCCGAACGCGTACGTCACGCTCGAACACGAGTACGTCCTCGTCGTCCGGAACGGCTCGCGGCGCACATTCGAACCGAACGATACTGAGAGGTACGCGTCGGCGTTCTTCTGGGAGGAACGCAACCGCTGGTTCAGCGACCTCTGGACGGACGTCGCGGGCGAACTCCAGCCGATGGAGTCCGGCGGCCGCGACCGCTCCGCGGCCTACCCGTTCGAGATTCCGTACCGCCTCGTGAACATGTACTCGACGTACGGCGACACCGTCCTCGACCCGTTCTGGGGGACCGGAACCACCACCGTCGCCGCGATGTGCGCCGCGCGCAACTCCATCGGCTACGAACTCGACGACAGACTCGTCGACGAGTTCGACGCCAGCATCGGGGACGTCGAAGCGCAGTCGCGCCGGGTGGCCGAAGAACGCCTCGACGCCCACCGCGCGTACGCGAACGAGACCGACGACGACCTCGGGTACGACGCCACCAACTACGACTTCCGCGTGCGCACGAAAGCAGAGCGGGACGCCCGCCTCTACGCCGTCGCGGACGTCGAGAGGGACGCCGACGCCTACCACGTCACCCACGAATCCGTGTAGCGGCCCGCGCGTTTTTCACGGCGTGTCCGGTAGACGGGCGCGATGACCGAGCACGCGATACCGAAAGCCGTCGGGTTCGAGACGTTCACGGACGTCGTCGCGGGCTGGCTCGCCGCAGGCGCGAACGAGGAACCCCAGTACACCGCCGCCGTCGAGGACGCGACCGGGGTTTCGGACGCCGTCGGCCGCCAAACGAAGTTCCTCGAAGAACTCGGCGTCCTCGAAGCGGACGGCCAGAAACACGAACTCACCGACCGCGGCGAAGCGCTCGCGGCCGCCCTCCGCGACGGCGACGACGACCGAGCCGCGGACAGTCTCGCTGACCTCCTCCGCGAGTGGCCGGTCACCGACCACCTGCGAGGAATCCTCCGCGACAACTCGCTCTCCGAGGACCGCCTCGTCGCCGTGCTCGCCGCGCTGGTCGGCCGCGACCCGTCAGAGGACCGCGTGCGGACCGGCCTCACCACGCTCCTCGACTGCTACGAGTGGACGGGACTGCTGGCGCGCGGCGACGACACCTACCGACTCCCGGAGACCGCCGAACGCGAGGGCAGCGATGTTTCGGTCGGCGACCTGCTCGCGGACGTGCTCGCCGAAGGCAGCGTCGACGCTCGCTCGCCCGGCACGCGCGGTGAAGACGGCGCGCTCGCGGTCAGCCTCGACCTCAGCCTCGACGCCGAACCCGAGGAAATCGAACGACTCGTCCGCGGCATCCGACGCGGCCTCACCGAAGACTCCTAACGCCGGACGCCGAACCACCGCGCATGGCGTTCGAAGTCGAGACCATCGACCGGACGTGCGTCGTGGACGTGACCGACGAAGTGGCCACAGCGGTCCCCGACGACGCAACGGGCACCGCCTCGGTGTTCGTCCCGCACACCACCGCTGGCGTCGTCGTGAACGAACCCGAATCCGGCCTGCTCGCGGACATCGAAGCGGCGCTCTCCCGCATCGTCCCAGACGACGACTACGAACACGACCGCATCGACGACAACGCCGCCGCCCACCTCCGCGCGCTCGTCCTCGGCGAGAGCGTCACCGTACCCATCACCGACGGCCGCCCCGACCTCGGAACGTGGCAATCCATCCTGTTCGTGGAATGCGACGGCCCCCGCACCCGCCGCGTCCGCGTCGTCGCCTAAGACTCGATCTTCTCCAGAATCGCATTCGCCGCCGTCCGCGCCCGCGACTTCCCCGCGCGCCGCGGTATCAACACTGACTGCACCACCCAGTCGTCGCCCCGGTGACCCATCCGCACCCGCGCGCCCTCGTACTCGTCCGCCGCCGCCTCGGTCGCCCACTCCGGCGTCCGAATCTCCGCGAACTCGTCCGGGTCACGGAACCGGACGTGATAGTACTCGTCCTCCAGTTCCACCAATTTCGGACTCGGTAACGCCATACGCCCACCATCCACGTCGACCCCCATTGGTAGGCGGCGCGTTCCAGCGACCGGCGAACTTTCAACTCGCTCGCGCGCGTCTCTCCCGCTATGTTCGCCGACCGTGCGGACGCCGGACGCAGACTCGCGGACGCACTCGAAGAACGCGACATCGCGGGGGACGTGGTGCTCGCCGTTCCGCGCGGCGGCCTCCCCGTCGGCCGCGTCGTCGCGGACCGACTCGACACCCCCCTCGACATCGTCGCCGCCCGCAAAATCGGTGCACCGTGGAACCCCGAACTCGCCGTCGGAGCGGTCGCGAGCGACGGCACCGTCTGGCTGAACGACGCCCTCGTCCGCGACCTCGGCGTGGACGACGACTACATCGAAGAACAAACCCGAATCGAACGCGAGAACGCCCGCGCCAAAGTCGACCGCTACCGCGGCGACCGCCCACCCCTCGACCTCCACGGGAAAACCGTCGTCATCGTCGACGACGGCGTCGCCACCGGCGCGACGACGCTCGCCTGCATCGCCGCCGCCAGAAACGCCGGCGCAGCGCGCGTGATACTCGCCGTCCCCGTCGCACCACCCGAAACCGTCTCCCGACTCGAAACCGCCGCCGACACCGTCGTCACCGTCGAAACCCCCCGCGGCTTCGGCGCAGTCAGCCAACACTACCGGAACTTCCCCCAAGTCAGCGACAGCGAAGCCAAAACCTACCTCGACTACACCGAATCGTCCGGATCGTGACGCGCCCGCATTCGCTCGGCCTCCGCCCGATACCGCTCCACCAACTCCGCGTCCTCCACCGCCGACAACTGCTCCGCCCCCACCGTCTTGGCCGCCGTCACCACCGGCGCACTCGACGCACTCCCGAACCGATTGTACGCCCACTCCTTCTGGAAATACCGCTCCCCGTCCGGCGTCGCGTACGTCACCACGATGATGTTCGGCGAATCCTCGGAGAACGTCCGCTCCACCATCCACACCGCTACCTCGGATGACTCACTCACACTAGAAACTACGCACCATCACACCAAAAACCCGTCACCATCCGGTACCAACAGTGGAGAGCGGATTTGAACCACAAGGACTTCGCTCCGCTCGTCCTCTGGGCCCAAACCGCCCACTCCCCATTGCGCGTTCTCTCCTCACTACCGTTCGTCGAAAATGCTCATGGGTCGGGGCGGAAAAGTCGCTAGGTACGACCTGACTCTTCGCCACCGTTCACGCGACGGAGAGCCCCTCTACTGGCGGTCCGTGAGAACTATGAGCACGGACAAAGACGATCTCGAACCGCTCGATCCCGAGATGGGAGCCGAGCTGTTCCTCGAACAGAAGGCGACCGACTGCACAGACGCGACCGTCCAGAACCACCGCTACCGGCTGAAGCACTTCCTGGCGTGGTGCGACGAGGAAGGCATCGACAACATGAACGACCTGTCGGGGCGAGACCTCCAGCGGTACCGTCTCTGGCTCGCCGACGGAGACGAAGTCAACCCCGTCACGATGAAGAACATGATGTCCGGGTTCCGCGTCTTCCTCAAGTGGGCAGGCTCCATCGAGGCGGTTTCGGAAAACCTCTACACGAAGCTGATGATCCCGCGGGTGCGACGCAGTCAGCAGAGCAGTGAGGACATCCTCGAAGCCGAGCGAGCGGAGGAACTCCTCACGTACCTCTCGCGGTACGAGTACGCATCGATGGAGCACGTCCTGCTCGCGCTCCTCTGGGAGACCGGGATGCGAATGGGAGCCGCCTACTCCATCGACCTGACGGACGTGCACTTCGACGAAGAGCGCATCGAACTCGTCCACCGCTCCGACCTCGGCACGACGCTGAAAAACGGAAAGAGCGGCGAGCGGTTCGTGGCGATTTCCTCCGAACTGACGGAGATGCTGGAAGACCACGTCGACGCCATCCGTCACGACGTCACCGACGACAACGGACGAGACCCGTTACTGACAACGGCACAGGGTCGAATGACGCGTGGTTCGATTCGCCGGAAGATCAACCAGGTCACCGCACCGTGCTACCTTAACGAGTCGTGCCCGGACTGCGAACAAGACACTCAGAGGAAGTGTCCCGAGGCGGTCAGTCCACACGCGATCCGCCGCGGCAGCATCACGCACTACCTCACTGAGGACGTGCCAGTCGAGGTGGTCAGCGACCGGATGGACGTGAGCCGGAAGGTGCTCGACAAGCACTACGACAAGCGGTCCGCGGAGGTGAAGCTGGAACAGCGCCGCGGATACCTCGACGAGGTCTGAACGGGTAGCGGACTACCGAACCTCCTTCGATTTCTTTCTAGTGACGAGTCGCCGTGGTTGCTTGGAGTGCGTACACTGCCCTCGAAGAACTGTGAGTAATCATACGGATTCTTCTGTCCCTGCAGACTGATATCTGACTATGCCATCAACCGATCTCAATCCCGATTGGTCTGTCGAGTGGGCCACGCCAAAGCCGAGCGGTAACGGCTATTCCGATAACATTGTACTGAACCGCGAACAGGCAGTCGAGTACGGCGACGAGCTAGTGATGTCGTTACGGGTGGATGGACCGATGCTGCGGGAGCGAGGACTCGATCCCGAAGAACCGTTCGCCTGGAAGATCGAAGACGGAGAGTTACTGACCAAGGAAATACCTCGTCAGACGTTCGAAGAAGTTGCAGAAGGTGACCGAGACGACTTCTTCTACGCTCGTCGGGTACTGGAACACAGGGCCAAGCGGCGGATCCGAAGGTCACAGCAGTAAAAGCAGACTCCGATATCTACTGCGGTGATTATCCCTCTGCGTTGTTCGACTAGCTTAGGCATCGAGGCTTAAGTCAGAAACACGGGCCCACCGCAGTCTCTTTCGATACCGGACGACACACCCCACGTATTTTCCGTCCTTAACCCCACAATGCTCCGAATTAGAAACCACACCACCGACACTTTTAACCGGGGTGCTATCCAATTCGTGATCGTTCCCCGATAGAAAACAAGCCGGGAACAGTGAGGCGGAGAAATGAGTTCGCATTCATCACCCAGAAGTACACGTAAAGGCCAGCAAACTCTGTACGCGGCGACTGCTACGCAACTGATCGACTCGTTTCCGAGAGGCATCACCCTCCGCTACGAGCCGACCGACCTTTTCAAGACATTCCTTGTAGGCAACCGCTACATCCGATACGTAGTTATCAACGTTACAGACGCCCTGAAGATCATCCGAGATCACGGATCCCTGCACGCGATACTGGAGGACTGGCAGGTCCCCATCGTCACCGCGACAGACCCCGACCTCGACATCTACGGACGGCAGTACGACGATATCCGACACCTCCTGAAACACATTCAACCGGCGATCTACATTCCGGACGCCGGTACCGTCTACTGGAAGAGAGACGGTCAATCACAAGAAGAGGCGGAGCGCTCCCAACGCAGGGGAATTCGAGTGTTCATTCGCCGCCTCGACTGGGTGATGGAAACGATCCGGGAGAACAACTGGGATATCTCGGTGCTCCCGCTGGCGAAGGGGATGTACCGATGGCATTACGAGATGCTCCGTGATTGCTACGCGCGACACGGGTTCTCGAACTACGCCTTCTACACGAAGCAGTACACGAACAACGGGAATCACATCCGCAAACTCCTCGATCACATGCAGAACCTCATCGACGTAACGGACGCGGAGAACGTCTTCGCCATCGCTCGACTGGGCGAGAATCACTTGGAGCGATTCCCCCCTCAAGTCACGGGCGCTTGTGGCATCGTGCAATTTGCAAAGGAGTGTAAGGAAGACGGTCAATTCATCGAAGACCAGTTCGTCGACTGGCGGGCCAGGCTCGAAGAGACTCTTCTCGACAAGTCAACGGTGATTCAATCATGATGGGAATAGGCGGCAGTGGCGGCGGAGGCGGCACTGATGCGGAAGACGAAGAGGAGGAAGACGAGGGCGTCCCTCCGGAACAAACAACGGTAGACGACATCCCAGACGACGAACCCTCCGATGATTCTGACGGAGACACCGCTGCGGCGGCCGGAGCAGCTGCGGGAGCGGTGGGGGCCGGTGGTGGAGCGACTTCAGGAGGCGGCGGGGCAGCAGCCGGTGGAGGGGGGGCCACGGGAGGGACCGGAGGTCCTTCATCCAATGGGAGCAACGAAGGAGGTGAAGACTCCGAGGAGTCCGAAGAGTCAGAGTCAGAGTCAGAGTCAGAGTCAGACTCGGATGCAGATTCCGGGGACAAGGAGGAAGCGGAAGGAGAGTCTCCTCAGGACACTGAAGTCGAACGAGAACAGGAAGCAGACGAAACAACCGACGCGGATCAGACCCATAACGAGGAGGGTGAAGAAGGGGAACCTGAGGAGGAAGAAGACGAGCAAGAGCCCCAGGAAGCAGAGCTCACCGTCGTGACCGACGCTTGGGACGCGACGGGATGGGGCATCGAACCGGTGCTGAAGAGGTTGGACCAAGACTTCGGGATAAGTTTCGACCTCTCCTACGAACTCCTCTCGCCCCGAGAGCTCGATGGAGATGACTGGGATGAAGCGTCGGCCCGATACGACATGCCCTACGCCCAGCCAGTTGAACTCCCGAACGACACGAGAAACTCCACTAGTGCGCTTCGTGTCGCTCAGGAATTGGACCGAGACCGGTTCCGGGATTATCTAAGACGACTTCGCATCGCTGCGCTCGTCGAAGGTCAGGACATCGAGAACCGGGGCGTGCTCATCGAACTCGCAGAAGATGTCGGATTCGACGTTGAGGAATTCGACGAGACTTGGCGCGGGAACCTCGATGAGATCAGTCAATACGCGAAGACACCACTGATGTGGGCGACAGTCGGGGACCGCGAAATCCCGTGGCAGGGGAACTTGGAGTACGGGCTCGCATTCGGCGTACTCCTCGACAACGACGTTCCACCACTCGGAGGGGCGTCCAGCTACGAGCGGCTTGTGAGTGAATACGCGCCGATCACAACCACAGAGATCGCCGCAATCACGGGCGAAAACGAAACACAGGTAGAAGCCGAACTCGGTGAGCGTGAAAGCGCTCGAAAAGTCGAGCACGGTGATGGGGTCTTTTGGGAGAAGTTATAGCCTCCCCGACATAGTGTTACGGTTGTTGGAGTGAGTAAGCGACTAAGGAGGGGATCCATAGCGACACCGCGCCCCTGTCCCCATCCGACCGGAGATCCGCACTGTGGGGTTTCGTCGCTCTCTGGACCTGAACGAGATCTACGCTCGGAACTCGGCCATGGTCTGCTTAACTGCGGAATTCGCAGCGGCTCGCATCTGCCGCAACGGTGGTATCGATAGCTCGTCGCAGTCAAGTATCCCCTCAACGTCCTCGCCCTTATCGGGGTGCTTCACCCGGTTTACCATGTCGCGCCACGACCCGACGTCGTCCGTGCTCATCCCCGTGTTATGGGCAATCAGCCGGTCCCTCTCACCGTATCCGGACGAGAGCACGTTCTCACAGACGTAGTAGAAATTCGCCGCCGCAGTCCACAGGTCCGAGGATAGCGCGTCGTCGTACATGTGCAGCGCGACGCGGAGATCTGCTTCCGCGTCCGACTTAACCCGTTTCGAACGGTACTCCCGGACATCGTGATACACGGACGCCACGTCGTCAGCAATCTCAACCGTCTCAGGAATCTCGTTCAGTTCTAGCAGTGCCGTCGCAAAGTTGCCTATCGACAATTGAGACTGGTAGCTCAGCGCACCTCGCTCCCAGGTGTACGCTCCGGCGACCACTTGGCCGGGACTCTGCGAGAAGACTACCGGATCGTCTGTACACAAGTTCAGCGAGATGAGCAGATCGAAGACGTCCGCGTGTTCTCTGAGGGGCGGCTCCAGTTCCTCCAGGAGGCTATCAGAGATGATCCACCAGTGGCGTTCTGGATGGTCTACGTCTTCCTCTACGCGTATCTCCCGGTCGCTAGTAACCACTTGCCGGTCGTGATAGGCCTGCTCATTAACCCACATCTCGAACGACTCAGCCTGTTTGAATTCCAAGTCGCCTCCGTCGTTCCGGATCGCCTTGACTTCGTCCGCTTTGTCGTCAACACGCGACTGATTACCCGTGCGTATCTGACTCAGCGGCCGGAGATAAGACCGAACGAACGTAGTCATGCGCGAAGCATCTCAACACGAGACAATAGCATTAGCGTCGCTCTCAGCTGAAGGTTGCTTCCCGTTCACGAGGTGCTACGTAGCGGTACAGAGAGACGTCTCCTGACCTTCTTCAACGATAACGCGGCCAGGTCTCCTATGAGAAGTAGTCACCGAAGGTTCGTGAGACCGCTACTTGATTGGCACCGAGAGAACGGACGTCACTCGCTTCCCTGGCGAGAGGATTCACGATCCCCGTTCGAAATCCTCACCGCGGAGATACTGCTCCAGCGAACCACCGCCACGGCAGTCGCCGGAGTGTACGTCTCATTCGTCGCTCAGTATCCGACGCCGGAGTGCGTCGTCGCAGCTCCTTCGGACGCCCTCACGAAACGAATCGCCCCGCTGGGACTCACGAAACGGGCCAGGTACATAGAACGCTGCTCCGCGGAGCTATTAACGCACCACGAAGGCCGCGTCCCGCGGCGTCGAAACGAACTTCTATCCCTCCACGGCGTCGGAGAGTACACTGCACGCTCGGTGCTCGCACACGCGTTCGATGCAGAGACGGCCGCGGTTGACACGAACGTCCGTCGTCTTGTATCGCGTTTCTTCGAGATCGACTCGGACAGCAATAGCATTGACGTGGTCGCGGACGCCGTCGTACCACCGGGACGAAGCAGCGACTTCCTCTACGCGATGCTGGACTTCGCGGCCGACGTGTGCACGGCGCGCTCGCCCGCGTGCCAGAGTTGCCCTCTCGGATCACACTGCCGATCCGCCTCATCTCCAAACGAGGAGCTGTCCACAACGTAATGAACTCGGATATACCTCCGTCTAAGCGGGATCTCGCGCTATTAGAGGGGCGTGGGAACCAGACCGAGGCTCACGAGGTTGCACGCGACCATCCCGACGAACAGCGAGTATGCAGTCGCGCCCTTTGCTATCCGTCCGCGGCTCGGCCGAAGTGACGTCCCTGGTCTGGAGGTCAGCATATTGAGTTCCCGCTGGATGCGACGCAACATCAACCGGTTGGCAGCGAGTCCTGCGAGCACCGGGATGAACGCCGGTTGAAGAACGCCCGTGACTCCGCCGGAGAATTGATCGAACGTCATCTGGTCTTCGGACGGTGACTCCTCCGCCTCCGATTCTTCCACGTTCACCTCTGTCTCCTCTACCTCCGACTCGGACTCCGACTCCTCCGCGTCTGCATCCGCTGGCTTCGAATCCGTTGACACGCGGTCTTCGCTCTCCTTGTTGAACTCCATGAGTGCCTCCGTGTCCACAGTCCCGTCGCTGTTGACGAACATGTCCACGAGGACGCCTGCGTCAATCGTCGCGTCCGGGTCCCCGTAGTTGTCGAAGACCTTCTCCAGCACTTCCAATCGGTGCTTCCGCTTTCGCTCCTTAGACCGCAGATCGTAGTGCTCGTTCAGCACCGGGACCGACACGTCGACACGGTCAGTGAGCAGTTCCTTCGACACGCCACTCTCGATCTGGTGCTCAATCGACCAGCGGCGGAGCGGATGGGGACTGTGACTTGACGGACAGTCAGACGCGTATCGACTGGTAGTGGCTTCACACGAGTCTATATCGCGGTCGTGTGGACACTCACCGGAGTACTTGCAGGGACGACTGAGCTTGTAGAGATCGCGCCTGATCGTCGTGATCTCTGGCCGGCCACTCGTCGTGGTCAGCAGCGGTTTCCGTCCGAACTTGTCCTCCACGTCGGGACGCTGCGGGCTCTCTAAATACCGGCCGATCAATTCGGCGAGTTCTTTCGAGATGTTCTGGTGCCGTTCCCCGTCAGTCCCGTTCTTAAGCGGGGTGCCTCGTTCGTCTTTGTACTCCGTCTCTGGACGGTGGTGGAGCTCAATCACCTGTTCTTCCAGGTCGACGTCAGGGACGTCGATTGCGCGGACTGCACCGACCCGGTTACCGAGTTCCTTGATGAGCCGGTACTCGACATGCCGGCGCGAGCACGGCTCGTGCGTTTCGAGGAAGTCAAGCACTGCTTCGACAAGCTCGTCGCTTGGCTTCTCGTAAGACACTGCCTCCTCATCGGGGACGTTCGGCATCGGCGTCTTGTCCGGCACGGTCGGATAGACCGCTTCGATGTCCACGCAGAAGACCAGAAACCGCCGCACGACGCCCAGAATCCCGTTGAGGCTGATGGTGTTGTTATCGGATGTGTCTTTACACCAGTTCTTGAACCGTCGCAGCTGGCGGCCCCTGACGTTGTTCATGTTCTCGATCCCGTCTTCCTCTGCCCACTCGACGAAGAGTTCGAGGCCGTCCTCGATAGTCCTTCGAGTCGCGTACCTGGCAGTCTCCCGCTCATCCAGATACATCTCTTCGGCCTTTTTTGGGGTGATTGGGTCAAGCGTACGCTCTCTCATCGGTCAAGCGCACCGGCATATTAACCAGTTGCTTAAGAATGCTGGCCTTGAGCGAATAACACATAAAGAAACCACGGCGAACCCCCAATTTTGGCGATTGCTACGAGTGTTTCCCACAGAGGGTGTCGCCGTGCATTCCGGTGATTACGAAGCAATTGTGGTCGGATAATGTTCGTACCGCTCGTGGCGACGTTAGTATATAAAGAAGCTTCATGCCCGACGTCAAGAGTAGTTCGCACAGGGCATTCGTCGTCGGTCCACTACTCTTCGTGGAACGCCACAGCCTTCCCCGATAGTTCTTTCAACCGCTCTGAGAACTCGCTATCCCACTCTGTTCCGAATGCACGGTCATACAATTTCGGCACCCGTAGAAGCCCCATCCACATCATTCGTTCGTGGGCCTGCCACCGGTTGAGCTGGTCTACATCCTCGCCCAAGACAGCAGCGTCACTATTATTGTCGAGAACGAGAGCAAGTAGATTGACGTCAGCAACCAGCGCAACTTTCGCAAAGTCCGCCAGCCCAGCGCCCACATCCCGCGATAGATTCGAGTAACCGACTGTCTCTGAGTCCAGTTCTTGTTCTCCATTCCGTACATCCGCCAGATACTGGAGGGAACGTCCACTGAGGAACCCTTGACGACTCGCAGCCGTTCCCGTTGGAGGCATTCCGTCTGCTTCATCATCAACGTCGGCAAGCGGATACCCGCATTGTCCACAGTAGTGGTGCTCCTCCTTGACTTGACCCCCACAATTCGGACAGTATAGCATAAAGTAACAAGCCCTTCGATTCGTCTTAGTGATTAGCCCGGTCCACTGCACTCATCGAATTGCACGACGCTCTCAGTCACACAGAGATATCTCGTCTAGCGCGACTGAGTCACCTTCGACAGGCTGCTATGATAGTTCCATACTAGCCTGTCAGCTCTCCTATTCAATCAAACGACACAAAGAAATTTGCCGCTTGTCGTTATCGATCTCCATTCTGAATACCTGATCTACGTTCACTCGTCGTTGTTATGGGACGAAGGTTACGCGAATACTACCTCTGATCATCCCGCCCCCGTCCGGTAGTTTGAGTTCTTCCCGTGCGCTAGTACGCGATTGGCCTGATCGTTGATCGCTAGACGGCGGGGCTCTGGAATCCAAAAACTCGGCAATCAGTTCCGCTCGTGAACACCACGCTCGTCCCACCCGGCCGCTGGCTGACCATTAAACCGCCGTGGTGGATTATACTAAACATGGTAACGCTAGCCCAATTAAAGGAGGACTTCGAGCCACGTGTTCGAGAGGAATTACTGGCTCAGGGGAAAGACCCGGATGTAAAGCCAACCCACCGTTGGCTCCGAGAGCACAGCTTCTGGGGCGTCTTCACCTACTGCCGGAGCCGTGAGGTGACAGTTGATGAGGTTCTACTCGAAGAACTCGGGTTTGATGAGCGACCATCGAAGCCACTCCCGGGACACAGCGTCGAAACAAAGCGTCTTCTGCACTCGTTTTTCACCGAGGAGTCAGACGATTACAACCGCGTGAATAACTCGACGGTCGATGACCTACCGACGCATATGCGGACGCTGATGAATCTTTGTCTCGATACTCACGGACATGCAGATCTCACGAAAATCGCCCGTATGGACCGGCGAGGACAGTTCTTCGCGTTACGTGACTTGTTCAAAAATCTGGAAGATCATCACGAAACCCAGGGTGCAGCGTACAATTACGCTAGCACACTCGTCACGTTCTATGACTGGTTAGAACTCCGCGATGAGATTGATTCTCACCGTGCCGACGAGATCCGGGATCGGTTCGATTGGGAGTACCAACGCGAAGGATCCAGCTACGTACTAACCGCCACCGAGGTGTGGCAGCTGTGGAAAGCCACCAAAACGCTCACCGAGAAAGTGATCATCATCCTGCTGTTCGCCAGCGGACTACGCCCTGATGACATTCGGGTCCTCACAGCTGACAAGATCTACCTCGATCCGTACGACCCCCACCTGGAGTTCGGTGCTGACCGGAAGAACGGCGCGGGAAAACCCGCTCTCCTCGCTGGAGACGACATCCTGAAACGACACTTGGAACTCCTCAAGCAGGACCCAGACTGGAACGGCGCAATCCTGCCTAGTGACCAGTCAGAGTCCGGGTCACGGAGTTACAGCTTCATCAGAGATCGGTTCGACGATGTCGTCGAACGCAGCGACGTGAATATTGACCGTGACGACTACGAACTGACACCGTCGGCTGGTCGGGACTTCTATATGAATCTCTTAGCGGAAGCTCGGCTCGGCTTCCGTCGTGACGTCACGGAGCCGACGACCGACGCAGCAGGCTCATCCTCGGAACGCGTGGTGAACAAACACTACTTAATGGATCGGAAAAACCGTCGCTTCTTCCGGAAGCACGTGAGCTCGTACATCGAAGCGGCGTTCGAAGACCTTGCGATACCGCTCGCCAACGAGGCGACCCAGTCGAAAACACTCCCCGGGCAGACGAAAATGCAGGACTGGATGAACGACGAGGACGCGGCTGCACTCCTAGAACTCGGCATAATCGGGCGCGTCGTCCACAGCGGAACCAATCGCATTGACCAGTTCCTCTGTCACCATCGTGACGGTTCGCCATCCTCAGTCCGCGACAGTAACGTGAGCACTACCAGGCGAGCAGTCATCGGAGTTACCGGCGTGACCGTACTAGCGACGGCCCTTGCGATGGCACTACACGCATCGTCACTTCCCCTTCCAGAATCAGCCGGTCTCCTGTTCTCAAGTCTCTTCATAGGAGTCGCCAGCATTCCAGACTGATCTGTAGTGCATCAACCCGAATTCAATCAATAGTGCCCCCCATGTTGGGAGGGACGGTGTCCAGATAAGGATTGAAAGGTAGACGGAGGTTTTCTCAGTGCCTATGCCGGAATACGCTCGACCGCAGAACCGTCCTCCATGACGCGGCTCGGCGTGACCACCCCGCTTCTTGTAGCACCGGCAGCTCCTAACGAACTACTGTTAGCCGCCAACGTTGTTGAGCGCGCTGTTCAACTCGACCAGTTCCTGGACAACGTTGCTGTCTGGGACTCGGAATCGGCGGTAAGACGTATTCGGGACCGCTTCGATTAGCTCGACTTCAAGCAGGAGGTCGATGTGGTTACCGACGGTCTGACGCGGAATACCTGCGTGCTCCGCGAACTCGGTTACAGTGAACTCGTGGTCCGGCGGAAACCCGAGCAACGCGTCCACAATCACGGAGGCGAACGCAGTGAACGTCGTCAAACCTATACCGTGCGCCGGTCAAACTCCGGTTGCTCCCATCCGGGAGCCGCAAAGAGAGGGAGCCAAGCTTCCAGGCAGGACCCCCTCTCGGCGCGCACTTTCGTGCGCATCGCGGTGTTTGACACGTCACGTCTTCAGCGTTCGGGTTTCTGGCATGATCAAACCGTTAGTACCCCCTGTGCCTTTATTACACCTGGCTAACAGTAGTACAGCATGCAGCGTCGGTTTCGGATCGGTGAACGCTTTCGGGATACCGGAAGCTACCGAGACCCGAATGATCAGTTCCTGCGGTGGATTCGCGGCCCGCTCAACACCGGCATCAAGAACACCGGCGGAATCCGCGACCTCAGAGCAGATCGGTCCGATGTACCCGCGGCGCTTGTGCTCGTCTCGAACGATAGCGGGATCTCCCAGCACGATGACCCGTGGGAAGATACGCTCGCGGTCAACGCCGGCTACATCAGCTACTGGGGTGACGCGAAATCCGGCAACCCGTACGACGAATCACCGAAGAACCAGAAGATTAAGACGGCATTCGAGCGGGCCGCAGCTGGTCGACGTGAGGACGTCCCCCCCGTGCTCGTCTTCCGCAAACCTGAGTCCGGCGTCGTTGAATTCTGCGGGCTATGCGTCCCGGACCACTTCGAGGTTCGATCCTACCAAGCCGACTCCGGGACCCAAATTCCGAACTACCTGTTCCACTTCTCGATCCTCAACACCCAATCCGTCCCCGTCGCGTGGCTGCACGACCGCGCCCAGATGAACGACGACACGCAAGCCCCGGATGTCTGGACACGCTGGGTCGAAACCGGCGAGCTCGCCCAGTGGCCGACCGGCGAGACGCTCGATCAGAGCGGTCGGATTCGCCGCTACGAGACTTCCGAAACCGTGGTCAGTGACGTCTTCCGAGAAGAGACGTTCGACCGGTACGGTCACGCGTGTACGATGACCGGGATTCGGGAAGACGCCCTGCTCGACCTCGCGCATATCCTCCCGCGAAGTCAGCATCCTGATCTCGCAGAACACCCGGAGAATGTCCTCGTGCTAAACTCACTCCATCACCGAGCATTCGACGCCGCACTGTTCACCATCGATAGCGAGTATCGCATCCGGACCAGCCCGTCATTCGACCCAGGCCACCCGTTCCTCCGCGAAACCATTCTTAACCGGGACGGCGAACAACTCGCATTCCCGCCTGGCGCGCAAGTTCAATCGTCGTTCCTAGAGGAACTCAACACCGGGCTCTCGTGGCTCTAGATTGCCCGTCTCGGTACTACCGCGGCAACAGAACTCAACTCGTTCCCGCCCGCAACGGCCGGGAAAAGCCCCTTATATTGGCATCTCCGCATTTAGCATTGGAGGCGACTGGAGGATCCCTCATGACGTTTCAAGAACGACTCCGCTCGATAGAAGAGCGGTACGATATAAGCGAGAGCGAACACGCTCGGGAACTAGGCCGTGTCGTCGCCCATCTCCAAGACTAGCGTTGCTATTCGTTCATTGCGACTCGACGTATTCTTCGAGTGCTTCGTAGACTCGGCCGAACTCAGGAAGGTCTGCAACCAAATCGGGAAGTGTATTCTGCCAGCCGTCACGGATCTCATCCTGTTTCTCTTCGGGCAGCCCATCTCGCAGGTCAATGTCTAGTCCGTCGTGTTCACACTTCCGCATGAATGCTGGGAGGATAACCGAATCGTCGATGTCGGCTTCCGTAATCATTCGATAGAGGTCGTAGTAGTCACGCGCCTGTGACCGCTGATAGAGCGCTCGCAACTTCTCCGCGAAGATCTCCTCCAAGCTGTACGCAGTCAATTCGAATTCTGGGACGTCTTCGTAGCGGTGGTGATGAGTCACGGAGTCAAACGCGACGTATTCGTCGATCATTACGTCGAGACTCGTTGTGTTCTTGTGACCGAGCACAGCGGTGTACTGGATGTCGATATCGACGTAGTGCGTCGGATACGCTTCTTTCTGTAGTTCGCGGTGCTTGGTCACCTCGAAGTCGATACCAGAGGCTCTGGTCGCGTCGTCCAATGTGCTTTGCAACTCGGCTTCGCTCCCCTGGTACGCTCCCTCGACACCGAAATCGAGGTCTTCCGAGTAGCGCCACGTCTCCGGGAAGTACAACTTGCTGAGTGCAGTGCCGCCCTTGAACAGTAGGTTGTCACCGTACGAACTCGTGTAGATTGCCCAGAGGATCCACGAATTGACGTAGTTCTTCTCCGCGTAGCCGAGGCGAACATCTAACTCTCTGGCCTGCCGTCGAAGTTGCGCTTCAGAGATCATGAGAATTCATCCGGCAGGAACGATTCGGGGGTGACGTTCAGGCGGAGCTGGTACTTGCTGTCGCGGGTCCCTTTCGCTTCTCTCGTCGGATCGAGCAGTGGGTAGCCAGTTGTAAAGTTCTCGACGAGGTCCTGGTACTCCGGAAGGTCGATGTCCAACTGGTCGGCGAGATACACGAGTCGTTTCGTTGCGGCACCGTTCCCAACTCGCCGCAGGTACTCGACGACTCGCTCCCACGAACAATGCGTGTCGACAGCGTTCTGCATCGCCTTCGCAAGCTCACTGATACCCCCGCAGAACTCGGGGTGGTCGGCGCAATCGACCAGGGTTTTCTCGATGCTCGCTATGTTCACCTGGTTCGACCCGACCGCCGTCGGTTGATAGCCGAAGAACTTCTGCTCAGTGACGGTCACGGGTCGATACGTGACCCCGTGGACCTCACGCTCTTGGACGCGCGCTGTCGTCACGATGTACACCGTTCGGGACAGCTGCTCTGTCAGCCCGTGGTGATTCAATGCGCTCCAGTACCCGATGTACATCGGGTCTACGAGTGCTGATGCGATGACGAACTCGTGTTCGGTATACACGGCGTTCTCGCCCGCAGCGAGCGGCAGGATGAGATACTTCCCGTGTGCGATCCGCTCTAGCCAGCCTTTCTCCTTGAGGGAATACGCCATGTCCTTGGCCGACTTCCGCGGAATGTCGAGGACGTCCGCGATGTCGCTAATGGTGATGACCTGCCGGTTCTCGCTTGCAAGCCGAGACAGTGCCTGCGACTCACGTGTCGACAGGCTCTTTCGTTGAGTCTCCTCGCCGTTTGTTGAGTCCATAGCCGCTCAGCGTACATAGACTCTAAATTCAGCGCCTATAAAGGTAGTCGTTGGGAGTTAGGACGAGGAAAGTCAACCCTACAGCCGCTCAGCGTACATAGACTCTAAATCAATCTCGATTCTACACCGATACAGCTGTAGACGCCACCCAACGCTGCCTCAGCTCAGCCGCGAGATCGCCCAGCCCGCTCGGTCACGCACTGTCTCATCCAAATCGTTCTCCTTCACCTCCTCAAGCGCCTCAGTAGGCACGCTCACGTTCGCATTCCCGATCAGCGTGCACACATTCGCGCGGACTTCCGGACTCGGATCCTCCAACGCAGCCTCTAACTGGTCCTGCTGGGCTCGAATCGCGGCCGGATCCGTTTCACCTGCTCGCTGGAGTGCTATCGACGCGTTCACCCGCGCCTGAATATTGTCATCGTCAAGCCGCGCAGCGATCTCATCAGCGTACTCAATCACGACCGCAGGGTGTTCTTGCGCGAGGTCACCGAGCAGCCCGACCGCATTATTCCGAACGCGTTTCGCGTCGGCGTCCAGTACCGTCACTAGCTCGTTCACGATGGGTTCTGCGGCGTCCGGGTAGTTCGACGCGATCTTCCCGAGCGCCGCTAACGCATTCGTCTGCACCGTCTCATCCTCACTCTGCATCGCCTCGATCAAGGCATCAATCGCGGGGGATACTTCTTCAGGATACGCTTCCGCAACGCAGGAGAGTGCGTACACCGCGTAGCTCTGTGTTGCCTCCGTCTCAGCCGTCGCCGCCGCTTCCAAGGCAGGGACGGCGTCGAGAACGCTCACCGGGTCAGCTTCCGCGAGCTCCATCAAGCAGCGCGTCGCAGCTGCCTGGTACATCGAGTCCTGACTCGCGTACGCTGCTAACGCTGCCACGTGCTCTTTCAGCACCGTTGGGTCGTCCGCCGCGGTTTCGTGTAGTGCTTGGAGCGCCGCTCGGTCAAGCGCGGACGGCTCGTCGCCCAGTAACGCGAACGTCGTATTGACAGCGACCTCGCGGGCATCCGCCCGGTGTTTCACTGCGTTCATCGCCAGGCGGAGCGCTTCACGGCGGTCCACATTCGCCGCGTCCGCTGCCGCATCAGACAGCATCGTTTGGAGCGTCTCTTCGTCCACCGACGTAGGATCCTCTTCGAGCTGTTTTCGAACTGCCGCGAACGCAGCTTCCGCTAACGGGTCCGCGAGGCGCTCGTACGAGACAGGATGTAACGCCGCAATCTCGGGGAGGCGAACGGAGAACTTCTCGTCACCGCCCACGGTTTCGAACCAGAACGCTGGCGGTCCCTTCAACGGGGTCATCGATGGGCGATCCGGCTCAAAATGCGTGACTAGGTGCGTCTTCTGTTCACCGTCCGTCTGGTGGGTGAGCTCGAACACGTATCCCTCTTCAAGGATGTCTCGAACTGCGTCACCGGATTCAAACCCGCCATCCGGAGCCAGGTCCGTCGAGGGCGGTGCTGACAGCCCGAGCTCTCCTCGCCGGACGTGTTCGACGAAGTCCCACGCGTGGTAGTGCTCCCAGCCATCGACGTGCCCCAAATCGAGATCGTCGACGGCGATGTAACCCTCGGCGTCCGGGAACAACTCTGCGAGGATGTGGAGGCGTTCTTCACGTTCAGGCCACCACTCGTAGTACCCGTACTCGTCTTGTTCGCCGAGCGCATCGACGTGTCCGTCACGCTGCCGAATCGACTCTACTGTGCCAGGGATGTCTGCTTCCTCTACGAGGTCCTGATTCCCGATAGCCCAGACTTCATGCCCGGCCTCGTGTGCCCAGTACTGCACCCACTCCAATGGCACCGCTTCTCGCTGAGGATGCGGATTCACGTCCACGGTCCAGTCCCGGTCGAACGCCAGGACGTACATCACGGCACCTCCACGAGCCGCTCAGCCAACGTTTCGAGTTCGTCGGCTTCGTCGATAGCACCCAGCCATCGATCCGGGAGCTGTGACGCACCGAACCGCGCCCCAGCGACCGCACCCGCAATCGCGCCAATCGTGTCCGTATCACCGCCACGGTTTACCGCTGTCACAATCGCGTCCTCGGGACTGTCCGCGACGAGGCCATCGTGGAGTGCCGTCTGCAGCGAATGCACAACGTACCCCGACGTTTCCAGCGTGTCCGGCGACTCGCCACGAGCGAGCGGACGGAATGCCGTCAGGAGCTCATCAGGCACGTCCGTACTGACATAGTCGAGGGCATCCTCTAGCGGCGTTTCCGCATCGGCAAGGAGGCCAGCCACTGTGAGGTTCAGAATCGCGCAGCCCGCCGTACAGCGTGGGTCAGCGTGCGTGATCTGTGAGGACTGCCGACTCACCTCTGCGAGTCGGTCCCAGTCTGTCGCGTAGGGGATGGCGAGCGGTGGACACCGCATCACGCTCCCGTTCACCGCGTTCTGCCCTTCTCGGCTCTGTTCCCAGACGTGCTGGCCTGCTTCGTCCCATTCGTCGCCGTGTTTGAGGCGGCTGAGCGACCGCATCGTCATCCGCCCGATATCGAACGGCCCGCTGTCGTACCACGCGACAAACCGCTCAGAGATATCTGCCGGATCGAACGCTTGGTGTTCGACCAGACTTCGAGCGATACACAGCGCTTGTTCGGTGTCGTCTGTGATCGTCCCGGCTGGCTGGTTCCACGTGCCGTGCCCGACCATCTCGTCGAGCCGTCCGTGCTCAGTCTCGATTTCTGAGGCGGACGTAAACTCGACTGGTCGTCCGAGCGCGTCTCCGTATGCTAACCCAAGTAGAATTCCACGCGCTCGATCTGAATCCATACGTCACTCAAGAACTACCGTCGAGAAAAATGTAGGGTGGTCGTCACTCGCCAAGTTTCGTTCCGGTACGGAGGTTTTCCCGATACTCGGCCCACGCCTGATACATTTCGACCCGCTCGCCTTCCGTCATCGTGTCGTGCTCGTCCGCGTCGTAGAACGGGAGTTCGTCCTTCTCGGGCATCGCCATCACGCGTCCGAGCGGGTACAGTTGCTGGTAGTAATTCTTCAACACCCAGTCTTCACCGTGTTCGTCGACGGCTTGCTGGATGTACGGGGCGGCTTCGGGATACTCGTCGGCGAGTGTCTCAGTCATTGGGAGTCGTGTACTGCTGGCGTTGTTTGCTTCAGTACATCCAAGCGTTGGGGGTCAGGCGTCGGTGAACTCGGCGAGTGAGTGATTTGCGCTGGTACTGTTCCACTTGCCGATCTGGATGAGCTCGAACGTGTCTATGGGGTCGTCAAGCTCGGTGGCGAGCCGGGTCTGAACTACAGTGGAGAGACTGTCGACGGGGATTACGGTCAGCGCGTGCTGGGTGAGGAAGTAACTGGTTGCAAGACTCGTTGGGGCAACGACGATGACGTCTGAGCCATCGACGTCGTCGAGCGCGAGTTGGGCATCTCGGTACTGGTGCACCGTCGCATCCAGGTCGTCGACGGGGAAGAGGCAGCCCGCAGCACCGTACTCGATACTCGCCCCCGCCGACTCAAAATGCCCTTTGAGCATAATCAAATAGAAATATATGTCTTACACGTATTAACTTTGTGGTGGGTTGGTACTTCGCCCGTTCTCTACCGCACCCTCATTTTGACTACCCTCGGCGTCCCACCGGGCAATATGCCCCGCGACCTCTACGACTGCACCGCAGCCGAACTCGCCACCCACTCCGTCGAACACCTCCAACACGACACACCACCAGGCACCGCTGCCGAGTGGCTCGCCGAGAACGGCTACGACGCCGCCCCGGTCTACGCGAACGACGACCCAATTGGATTCATCCACAAAGACGACGTCACAACCGACGACGACGGCAACACCCTTGAGGACCACCTCACCCCGCTGACCATCGGCCACATGATCAGCGGCGACACCTCGTTCACCGACCTCCTGTCCGCACTCATCGAGCAACCAGTCTACTTCCTCGGCGGCCACAACAACGTCACCGGCATCCTCACCCGCGCCGATCTCAACACCGCCCCAGCACGCATCTACCTCTTCGACCGCATCACCTACCTCGAAGAACACCTCCGCGAACTCATCCTCGACACGAAACCAGACTGGAAAACCACGCCCGTCACCGCAGACAAACTCGACGACATCGAAACCCGGTACGAAGACGCACAAGCCGCCAACGTCGCCTTAGATGAACTCCACTACGCACAATTCTCCACACTCGAAACCATCGTCACAAGCGTCGAAGCCTGCTGGCAAACCTGCGGGTTCTCCACGAAAGGCGGTGCAGACTCCCGACTCCACGAAATTACCCAACTCCGCAACGACGTCGCCCACGCCAACCTCCTCGTCGAAAACACAGATAGTAACGAGTTCCTCAGCAACGGCCGCACCACCGAAAACCTGTACGATACCCTCGAAACCATCAACGACGTCCTCTCGAATCTCCAAGACGCAGGGTACGATCCAGGAGCAACGAACGCACGAGACTCAGTCACTCTTACAGACCCGGGGTCATCTCTTGAGTAACTACAGATCACGCAACAATCTGTCACACGCACTCCTCAACCGTCGGCCTATGCGATACCGTTCTCTTCTCGATACCGCTGATAGTACGCTTTCTCCACCGTTCGAAGATCGAACCCGCCGGGATTCCGGTCACGCAACTCCGAGAGCAGCTTCGGGTAATCTGTCACCCGCATCTGTCGATCATCGCCGAAGAAGAGATCCACCATGTACCGATCACCCACAGCGTATTGCTCGGGATCGTAGAACGTGAGCACGACTGTCGCTGTCGCATACCCAATTCCAGGAATTGAGGACAGCGTCTTGAGTTGTACCTCTGGATCGTCAACCAGCAAGGCAGCCTCGCTTACCCGCCGCACAAACGCATCGGGAACTCGATCCACTCGTTCAATATTCCCGCTTCGACGTCCCGCTTGATTATCCAATTTCCACGTGACCACATCACGAAGCTGTTCTTGCGTAATGTACTCCTGCGCTTGTAGCGCTTTATGGAGCGTCTGTTCAATGTTGTGAAGGTCCTCCTCGTAACTCTCCTCATACAACCGCGCCCACTCCCGAACATCGTCCGCATCCATACCACCATCTTCCAATGCCACAGGGATATGTCTCCCTCACAACTGACGTGAGAGAGACCGAATAGAGATTGAGGTATTCCGGTGAGTGGCTCCGAGATGCGGAAAATAATGCCCTTCGACAGTCGCGTGAACATATGGCAAACCACATTCTCTACGAAGACGCGCCGGCACGTGTAGAAGTCGAATTCGAATACGATGAGGCAAACGATAAACTGAATCGCGTCACGGAGGAAATCCTCAATATTGAAGAGGCGGATTATCCAATTCTCTACTGTGAGTGCGGATCAGAGTTTGAAAGCTTCGAATCCGCGATGGAACATCTCCGAGAGGTGCGAGGATAGCTGTTCTCTGGTCACCTGCTGTAAACCAATTTGACGATTCCCACGTAGGGCCGTTACAGCGCTTGCTCCACCTCCTGTAGCGCGTCGATTGCGTGCTGCAGATGTACACGCAGTTCATCGTCGGCACCGCGCTCACTCACAGCCTCACCTGCATCTTCAACGTTCTCATCCGAGGACTGTGTTTCGTGGTCCTGCTCGGGCGTCCCCCACGTTTCCGTGCGGCCCAGCGAGTCAGAATCCTGTTCAGCCACTGCATCAAGCCGCTGCTGTTCATCACTCTCACCCGCAGATGTGTCGGTCGTGACGGTGCTGCGCTCCGAACGGCCATCATCTGTCGGCCGTCCACCACGGTTGAACGCGGACAGGGGGAAATCGTACGCACAGGCTCTCTTTCGCTTGTTGAACGTCGTGCGCCGCGAGATGCCGAGCACGTCGATGATGTCGCTTCGATCACACCCGCGGTCGAGCGACTGCCTGACTTGCTCGTCCTCCATCCGCTGGAGCAGCAGTTGCGGGTCATCTGGAATGTGGCCACGAGCCGAGTTCTCGATCTGCTCTGTGAGGCCCCATTCCCCCGTTTCGACGTCTTTATCGACGATTTGTCGGTCGCGGGCGTCGACGAGATTATCGAGGCCCATCAGCACCCACAACCGCTCACGAACAGATGACACGGAGTGATCGCTCGGCAACCCAGACGCGATGTCCCCCGTTCGGTCCGGCCCGTTGTCCGCTAAGTACCGCAGGATCTCGATGTCCTGCGGGAGCAGCACGCTCTGATCTTCCTCAGTAATCTCGACAGGCGAATCCTCCGGTGTGGACTGCTGGTGGAACCAGCTGTGGCACGACCGACACAGCAACGTCAGATTCTCCAGGTCGTGCTCGTCCATCCCGTCCGGGTCGCGCTCAATGTGGTGGACATGCAGCGTCGCCAAGCCGCCCTTCCCCGGGCCACGCCGCCCGCACGCCTGACAGCGGTGCTTGTACTTCTCCAGCACGTCGTCTCGCGTCTCTGGATCCACCGTCTCGTGGCATTCACGGGGGCTGGTCACTCCGGACTCATCGCTATCCGTGTTTGCGCCGCTCGGTTCATCTTCAGGGGGTCGTGATTCAGCTTCTGCCATATCGTATCTCAGTTCGGGCTTCCATTGATCTGCGACTGGTACTGCGCCGATATACCGCAATCTGCTGGGTTATCGCTTCAATCCGCACCAGCGGCACTACCGACGCTGTCTGTCTCCGGCACGGGCGAGAGCCCGCAACTTCACGGCTTGGCGAGTCGCGTGTCGATCACTCATGACGTGTCGGAGTCAGTGATTTCAGTTTGAAATCGGATTTCGAGCAGTACCGTTCCGCGAGTTTCCCTAATTCTCGCGTCCGCAGGACGTCCGCAACGTTGTGCACCACGACATCGGCGAACCGGTCCTCCTCGTACGCTGTCACGGCTTCCTCACTCTCCGCGAACGGGTCGAGATCACCGTACTGCCCCTCACACAACGTTTCGTACACACCGGCTAGATCCGACCGCTCATCGCCATCCTCGCCAACGGTGTTGAACCGGTTCGTCACGACCGGCAGTAGGTCGGCATACGGCATCTCCCGGAACGGCCACTCCACATCACTCCGCGAGAGCCGCGTCCGCAGGAACGGCAGATCGAACCCAGACCGCCACAACTCACCGTTAAACGCAACCAACAGGACGTCGTTCCCGACCAGTCGCTCTGCAGCGAACGCTCCAACCGCCTCCAACAACACTCGCTCCGAGTTGTGTGTCGACACCTGGACGTGCGCCTCGACACGATCACGAACCGCGGCCTCCACGTCAGGCGCAGCCCTCCCACCCGTCTGTACGAACACGCGAACGCCCATCGGCACAGCAAATCCGACGACCGTCACCTCGTCACGAACCTCGAATCCCGTCGTCTCGATGTCGAACGCCACCAACTCCAGCGTCATCACCGCTCACCTCCAGCAGACTCACGAGCGGCCGCGATGCTCGCACGCTCTGGAACACGGTCAGTACTCACTGACCGCAGCCGGAACTCACCGAACCCGAACCTGGCGTGCGTCCCAACCCGCAACACGCCGCTCTTCGCAGTGCCGACCGGGTCCGGCCCACCGTACCCGACGACCTGCCCGTGGTCAATCGTCTGCAACTCGTAGACCTCCCCGTCCTCCACGAGCCGCTCTTCGCGTCGACGCAGTCCACCCGGACGCGGCGTCCACCACCACGGCACCGACTGGTCATCCGCCCCCGGGTACTCACTCGCAGTCACGTACGGCGACACCAACTCCAACTCAAACGACTCCTCGGCGTCCTCCAACGTAGAGTAATCGAGCGCATCCAGATCGACCGTCTGCGTGTCCTTCAGACTCGTCTCCCCAAGTCCGTAATTCCGTGCGCCGCCGAGCCGCAACCCGTCCAGTACGTCCTCGTCGAGCGGGACAGCATCGTTACTGCCGGTGTCGTCGTGCACGTAGAAGTGCACGTACCACGTCATCGTTCGCTTCGAATTCCGCGACTCACTGGGCAACCCGAATCGAACGGTTGGCGCGAACGCCACGCGCCCACCGTGAACCCGCAGATCGTGCGTGTTGTGCGCGTCCCGTGGCCGCGACGACGACAACCACCGCTGCGCCGCACTCCGGAACAGGAACAGGTCTTCGTACGACTCGACCGGCCGCAACCCGGCCCCGAAGTACGGCGCACCACCAGACTGCGAGTGCTCATCCAGGTACTCGCCGTGCTCCCCTGGGACGAACACGCCGTTGCTCACCGCGACCGACCGCCGCGTCGACGCATCCACGCGCCGCGCAATCGCCTGGTACAGCGCGTTCCCCGACACGTAGTACGGGCGCCCCAGGTAATCTTCGTCCAGCTCCAGCAGCACCTGCTGAATCACCGTCACTGCTCACCACCCCCGAGTCGAGAGCTGCGCTGGAGTGCCTGCCACCACCCGTAACTCTCCTCGATGAACTGCAACGCCGTCGACCACGACCGGATCCGCCGCAACTGCGCATCCACCACCCGCCACATCCGCTCGTCATCACCATCGAACGGGTGCTCCGGCAGCCGGGTCCACACGTCGGCCCACGACATGGCCGGAGCAGCACCGAGACGCGCCGCCGACCGCTCACCCGGCTCACCAGTAATCCGCAGCGCGAACGACGGCAGCACCAACACCGTTCGATGCGGCACCACACGCGGATCGGCCTCCGCATCCTCGGACTGATCTACCACGAGGTACAACTCATCGAACCCGTACCCTGCCCGGTAGTTATCGACCAGGGCGGCCGTCAGCAGCGTGTGGAACTTCAGCGACGTGTACGGGTAGTACACGGACTCGTTGAAGATCGACGCCACCGCTGACTCCAACCACGCCGCGTGCATCTCGACTGGATCCTCGATCTGCACCAGCTCCGCCAACGCACCACGAATCCCGCCATCAACCCGGCCCGCCGACGTCGCCGTCTCACCCGTCACGAGCGACAGCCGGAACGGCGAGATGTGATTCTTCACAGACTGCGCCGGCTCACCACGCGGCCGACTCAGCAACGCTGCATCTGCATCAGCACCCAACGGCACCGGTTCATTTACCGGCACTCCAGCGAACTCCGCCGCTGCATCCTCATGTGACCGGCCACGCGACTTGTGCACATCGTGCCGATACACCGACAGCATCGACACGTCATCATCGGCCTTTACTGACGCTGACTCAGCATCAGCGGTTGGCGACGAGGCCTCACCGGCGTTGGCTTCCTGCTCGGTCACCGGACGAATCTCCGTCGACGGCGGCTGCAACTCATCCAACTCATCAGGATCACCAGCACCCGTCACGCAGACTCACCTCCCGACTCACCATCCGGCATCGGCAAATCTCCGTCACGCGACGCGGTTCGCGCCTGCAGCGCCTTGACGAACTCCGGCCGACACTTCGACCGCCACATCTCGTCTTTCTCCGCCATCGCAGCGGTCGCGTCCTGCGAGCGATTGAACACGCGGCGCACCTCCCGCTCAGAGTACAGCGGATTTATCACCCACGTATCCGCGATCCCGGCCCCGAAGTTCCGTGCACCACCGACCTGGAACTCGAACTCGTCGCTATGCGCGTCGAGGAACGACACTGCTTCTAACAGTAGGCCGACGAACTCTGGCTTCAGCTCGCGGAGCGTCAGCTTCCACGTCCCCTCGACGTTTCCGAGGACGTCCCGGTCCGCTTGCCGAAGCGGCTGGCCACCATCTTCTTCGTTCCGCGACCGCACCTGGTTCGAGATTTGTCGGAAGTGCGCTTCTGCCTCTCCGTCCAGGACATCTACCTGCCTGCGAATCGGCGAAAACGACACCGGACGACGCAGCAACGTGCCCGGCTTGTCACCGAACCCGCCGAACAGGTCGTAAATAACGCACCCAGCGTCGTGTTCGTCGAGACACGCACCCTTTTCGTGGTAACCCGAGTCGAGATCGCGCTCGTACACGTTCGCACGCATGTAATCCGCATTCGGCTCGCCCGGATGGCACGCAGTCGCCCCAGCAACCTGGACGACTTGCTCACAGCCGTGCCGCAGCCACCCGCTCAAAGTGAACGGCGAGATCTGCCCTTCGATCTGATTCATCGGATCGTCGGCCTCGTACCGATCCGCCGACGCATGGTGCCGATCCGTAACGATGCCATCCCCAGGAGACAGCAGGTCAATTTCGAGCCCGACGTATAGATCCGGCAACAACATCTCCTCCACCGACCGCGGCAGATCCATCTCAGCATCGAGATGCGAATCCACGAGTGCCGACTCGTCCGACGTCATCGCTGATCACCCCAGAACAACCCGCGAACCGCATCGCCATCTGGGTGATCCGCACGACGCTGCACCTCACCTAGAGACACCTTCGCCGCCGACTCGGACGTTTCCGGCACCTCGACATCAGACGCAACGTTTGCGGCTCCACCGTCGTCCGGAACCAGCCGGACAGACTTCGTCGCCGCCGCACTCACCGCCACCACTCCGGGATCCAACAGCACTGGCCACGACGACTGCGTCGCCCCATCGGAACACCACCCGACACGCCCCTCAACCACCAGTTCACGCACACCCAACGTGTACTCCTCAGGAAGCCCGTGATCTTCATCGACGCACACTACGTGGCCGACCTGAAACATTACCTCTCCAGCCGGTCGAAACACGTACACAGCAACCGCTTCACCCTCACGAAGAGAAGAGCCGCACACTTGACACGTCGCGTCCCCTGCCCCGAGCGAAATATAATTTATTTGAAGTATATCTTCAATCAGTGGCCTGTCGCTACCTTCTTGGGTTTTCGAAGTTGAGTTCTTCATGGGTTCTCGGACGGTATTCGGAACCCAGCCTGGGTGCTGCAACACCCGGGCACTTCTGTTGATCAGTGCCCAACGGCTGAGCTCGTGTCCATTAGTCAATCGTCTATTGGCATAAACCTTTGGACACTCGACTAATGGAGAGTTATCCAGCAGTCATATGTGAAATGGCACTCACGTCAGTACTATGGGCGACCGGGACCGGGACGAAGAAAGTGGGAAATTCACTGAGGAGTACCCGCCTCAGGATTTTCTGAAAGCCTTAGACGAACTCGGTCCAAGTGGAACGACGGACATTTCCAATTATATTGGCTGTGACCGTCGAACCGCCTATCTGAAATTAAAATCTCTCGAAGAGGAAGGGGAGGTTAGGAGCAGAAAAGTGGGGAATTCACTTCTCTGGGAACTGAATGATTAGTTTCCTACTTGTCGCGTGAGATATCCCCGCACTATTGCTTTACTGGACGCGTCATGCCGATGTATTCACGGATGAATACGTCATCCTCGCCAGCAATTTATACACTCGAACGTCGTTAGTATAGACGGTTGATAACTCTATCTTATCAACGGTCCGCAGGAGTTGACTCGTCGATTCCTCCCGATTGGTGCCGAAGGTATGTCCTATCCCAGCTACCACTATCTGCGAGGAACCCTCGAACTAAGAATCTCTGAAGAATTCAGCTATATTTTCTCCACCTTTCCCTAATGATCGGACGGCAGCCGTCCCGCGGTTCCACTTTCACTCTCCTTGGCGGAGGTATTAGACAGTAGAGTCTAAACTAGAAAGGAGAGCCCCACGCTGGAAAGAGGGAAAAATTATGCCCAGCTTCAACGTCGACATGGAGGAGATAACAGCATTTGACTTCGGGAACACATACTTGTTCACGGTATACTTCGACGAGGAACAGCTCTTCAACCAACTAGAAAAGTACTACAATAGTGATAAATACCGTTTCAAAGTCCCAGAAGAAGACCTAGAAGAGGTACAACAAACTCTGGACAGCTACTTCTATGAACTGGTGATAGAGGACTCCCCTGAGGAGTACTGTGTCGTCGCAGACGAAGAAACAGATTCAAACGCGATACTGAGTAACTCAGTAATGAGAAAGCAACGCCGGAACCACGATATCTACCTAATGAAAGATAAATTATCACTTGAGCAAGCCGTTGAGCAGGGCGCTATTAGGGTAGAAAAATCGGAAGTCAACACAGGGAATCTAGAATGGAAAACCAACGGATCATAGCGGGACCAATCGTCAGTCCGCCGGTAGGTACGGGTAGATACAAGTATCTCCCGAACAGCAATCTCACCAAGAGGACATCAACATGAGTACAGATAATTTAGAGGTTGCCAAGACTGGCCAGGAAAAAGGCGAGTCCGTTTTCGACAACCGCTCTCTTGAAGACATCTACGGAGAGATACAGGAAACCTATTTGGCGGATGACCGCCCCTGGGTCATCGGCTACAGTGGCGGCAAGGACTCCACCACTGCCCTCCAGCTAATTTGGTACGCCATCGAAGACCTTCCAGAAGAGAAGAGGCAGAAGCCAATCCATGTCATCTCAAGTGATACTTTAGTAGAAACGCCGAAAATCGTCAACCACATCATCTCCACTCTGGAAAACATCAACGAATACGCAGAAAAGAAAAATCTGCCTTTCACCGCCCACAAGGTCACTCCCAAGGTTGACGACTCCTTCTGGGTCAACCTTATCGGCCGCGGCTACCCGGCACCGAACCAGAACTTCCGCTGGTGTACGGAACGCCTCAAAATCGACCCTGCAGACCGATTCATCGAAAACCAGGTCTCTGAACACGGAGAAGTAGTTGTAATCCTCGGAGCACGGAAAGCAGAATCGGCCACGCGAGAACAGGTAATGGAGATGCACAGTATCGACGGCAGCGTCCTCTCACGCCACAACAAGTTCGCCAACGCATTCGTCTACACACCTATCGAGGACTGGATCGTCGACGACGTCTGGACCTACCTCATTCAAGCCGTCGACAACCCCTGGGGCAAGAACAACCGGGACCTCGCCGCACTCTACCAGGAAGCAGACGACGAGTGCCCGATGGTGATCGACACGAAGACACCTTCCTGCGGCAACAGCCGGTTCGGTTGCTGGACCTGTACCGTCGTCTCCGAAGACAAGGCAATGGAGAACATGATCGACGAGGGTGACGAATGGATGGAACCCCTCCTTGAGTTCCGCGATTTCCTCAAAGAAACGCAGGACCCTGAGAAGAAGCCGAACTACCGGATGGTCAAAGGCCGGCAACACGGCTACGTCAAAGAGAAAGACAACGGCAGTGACGGCATCATCCCCCGCGCTCATAAATTCGAGTTCTGTAAAGACCTGCTTCGGAAACTCTTAGAGACCCAGAAAGAGGTCAACGAGAAAATCCCTGAAGACGAGGAGATGGATCTGATCAGGGAAGAAGAGCTCAAAGAGATCCGTCGTCTCTGGCGCGAAGAACGTGCTGACTGGGAAGATTCCGTACCCCAGATCTATAACGAGGTCATGGACGACGACCTAGACTGGGTCCACGACGATCTCGGCTCCTTCGGTGAGATGGAGGCAGAAGTCCTCAGCGAGGTCTGTGAAGAACATGATGTCCCCGCAGAACTCGTCAAACGTCTGCTCGACACCGAATTCCAGCACTACGGCATGAAACGGCGCGCATCCATCTACAGCGAGCTTGACAAAGTCATGCGAGAGGACTGGCGGGACATGTCGGAGATCGTCGCTGAACTCGAAGGTGAAGACCGTATAGAAGCGTGGGAATACGACGGAGTAGACGTCTAACTGATAGGCCTCATGAGAATCAACAAGCTAATCATCACAGACTTCGGCCCTTACCGAGGTCGTAACGAAATCGAGCTCAGCTCAACAGAAGACTCTCCCATCGTACTGTTCGGCGGGAAAAACGGAGCGGGGAAAACCACGCTATTCGAAGCAATCGGATTCTGTCTCCACGGTAAATCCTCGCTCGGCCGTCGCACTGCCAGGAAAGACTACGAACAAGCAATCCGCAGCAAGCTCCACGAATACCCCGACGGCAAAGCAGATACAGCAGCTGTCCGACTTGAGTTTGAGTACTCCCACATGGGCGAAGTGGACCACTACTCTGTGGAGCGTTCCTGGCGCGACCGTGGCAAAAGTATCGTCGAGGACCTGAAAGTCCGGAGGAACGGAGAGATCCCCTCCGAACTCAACGAGGACCAGTGGCAGGACTTCTTGAAAGAACTGGTTCCGCCAGGAGTCTCCCAACTGTTTTTCTTCGACGGGGAGAAAATCCAGGAGCTTGCGTCAGCAGTCGAATCTGACGCCGACTTCGAGGACTCGATGTACTCACTCCTCGGCCTCGACCTGATTGAACGCCTGGACACCGACCTATCCATCTACATCTCCCAGAAGCTCGAAGAAAGCGGTGTAGACGGGATTAAAGACGAAATCCAGGAGCTTCAGAACCAGCGAGACGAAATCGAACAGGAGTTCGAGGACCTGAAACAGGAAAGAGAAGAGAAGGAGCAGAGACTAGCAGAGCTGGAAGACGAGATTGATCGCAAGGAATCGAAGATCGCCCAAGAGGGCGGCTCCTACGCCGACAAGCGAGAGGAACTCAAGGAACGCCGAGCTGAACTGAACGCCAGTATCGAACAACTCGAAGACCAGATCCGAGACCTCGCTGAAGGCGCGTACCCGTTCACCCTAGCACCGGATCTCTGTGAATCCGTAGTTGACCGGTTGAAGACTGAGACCGAACGCCAGAACCGGGCGACCGCCAGGAACGAGCTGACCGACGAACTCGACGACGTACTCGGTGACGAGGATATCTGGGAAGAGATGGATATGCCGGAAGATCAGGTCGGACAGCTCTCTGACCGCATCCAGGATAAACTCAAAAGCCGGCTGGAAATCGAAGACGAGGAGCCGGAACTCGCCCACCAATTCTCGGAGGCACAGCGACAGGGGATCTACTCGCTTACCGACCGGGCCCTGAACGACGTCCCGGACCAGCTTGCCGACCTCACAGAGAGCCTGGAAGACAAAACGCGAGAACTCCAAGAGGTCGAATCCGGTCTCAACAAAGCTCCTGACCAAGAGGTCATCTCACCGCTGATCGATGACCTGAACGAGCTTACCGAGGAGAAGGGAGCCATCAAATCGCGGCTCGAAGAACTGGAGGAAGAAATCAGCACAGCCCAGACCCGCTTAGAGCGGAAAGAGAACGAGGTCGAAAACAAGCTTGAGCAGAAATCCCGCGTCGAAGATGTCTCCGAACGGGCAGACCTCGCCTCTGACGTCCGAAATGCCGTGAAGGACTTCCGCGAAGAACTCGCCAAGAAGAAGCTGCGGAAACTGGAGTCGAAACTCAGCGAACGCTACATCACCCTCTCCAACAAGGGCGACTTCTACGACAAAATCCAGATCGACGAAGAAAACCTCGACATCACGATCAAGACCATCCACGGCAACAGCAAGCCGCACACAGAGCTCTCAGCCGGGGAGCGACAGATCTTCGCCACATCCCTTCTCTGGGCACTGGCAGAGATCTCCGACCGGCCACTACCCTTCATCGTCGATACACCGCTCGGCCGCCTCGACAACGATCACCGGGACAACCTGATCACCCACTTCTTCCCTGAAGCAGCACACCAAGTGATCATCTTCTCCACCGACACGGAGATCGACGACCACCAGTACCAGAAACTGGAAGGATACATCTCCCAAGCATACCGGCTGGAGTACGACGAAGAGGAAGGGAAAACCGTTCCCTCGGAAGGCTACTTCTGGACCGAAGACGACGAAGATCAGCGATCACTCGGGGAGATCACATCATGAGCCAGAAATTCAACCGGATCACCATCGACAGCGACGCCACCAACCAGTTGAAAATGCTGAAAGCCAACACCGGGATGACACCCAACTACCTCGGCAGAATTGGCTTCTGCTACTCCCTCAACGAGCCACGTCCGCCAAACCCGCAGCAGTACGACACTGACGGGCAAACCTTCAACCGGTACACCCTGCTCGGAGAACACGACACCCTCTACATGGCCCTCCTGAAAGAACGACTCATCCAGGAAGGGAAAGACCCCGAAGAGGACCTGTACGAAGAGTTCGTCGCACACCTCAACCGAGGCGTCGAACGAGTAGCAGGTAACGTAAGCGACCTAAGCGACTTCTACGACCTCGTTCCCGGAGAGATAAAAGGACTGGAAGCCCAACAGGAAGGATAACGAATGACTTCTGACGTGGACACACCCATCTACCTCGACCACCACGCCACCACACCCGTCGACGAAAAGGTCGTCGAGGAGATGACTCCCTACTTCACAGAAAGCTACGGCAACCCAGCCAGCGAAGACCACATTTTCGGGGCAAAAGCGAAGCAAGCAGTAAACCAGGCCCGAGAACGAGTCTCGGAAGCAATAAACTGCCGTGAAGAAGAGATCATCTTCACCAGCGGAGCCACCGAATCGGACAACCTGGCAATCCGAGGAGCAGCCGACTACGCAGCTGACAACGACAGAGGCAGCCATATCATAACTGCCGTCACCGAACACGAAGCAGTACTCGAAGTCTGCGAGGACTTGGAAACAGACGGCTTCGACGTCACCTACCTACCCGTCGACGAAAACGGGAAAGTAGATCCTGCAGACATTCAGGACGCAATCCGGGACGAAACCATCCTGATCTCCATCATGGCCGCCAACAACGAAATTGGCACCATCGCACCGATAAAGGAGATCGGGGAAATCGCCAAAGAGAACGAGGTCTTCTTCCACACCGACGCAGTCCAAGCACTCGGATACCTCCCCATCGACGTCGAAGAGATGGGTATCGACCTGATGTCCATCTCCGCACACAAGATCTACGGGCCGAAAGGCGTCGGCGCACTCTACGTCAGAAGACGGAACCCGAAAGTCAAACTCAACCCGCTACTCCACGGAGGAGGCCACGAACGAGGCTGGCGCTCCGGGACACTCAACGTTCCCGCAATCGTCGGATTCGGAAAAGCCGTGCGAATGGCGGATCAAAAACTGGAGGAACGGAGTCAGCACGTCGACGAACTAACCTCCTACATGTGGGACCGGTTGAACGACGAACTGGACGACGTCGTTCTCAACGGCCACCCGGAAGACCGGATCCCTAACAACCTCAACATCAGCTTCACCGGAGTAGAGAACAAAGCCCTGGTCAAAAACCTGCAGCCGGACATCGCCGTCTCCGCAGGATCAGCCTGTACCACCGGCACAGTCGAAGCCTCCCATGTGCTTCAATCGATTACTGATAACGAAGATGTCTGGCATAATGCGATTCGCTTCGGGTTCGGGAAAGACAATACCCAGAAGGAGGTTGAATACGCTACCGAGGAGGTGATCAAAATCGTCAATCGGCTCCGTAATCTTAACTTCTAAGATTTGATTTATTTGTGATAACAGGAGTGGCAGATTGGCATCAAACCGGGGTGAGTGACTCTATTTGGAAGAGACAATTCGTTTATGGAATAGTAGGTTCTCACATCCATTAATGAGAACTACTACTTCTCTACCTCTGCACCGTACATCTAGGCCTTAATAGGAGTCGTTTTCGACGGTGAGGGAACTACACTGACTCTAAGGTGTTATGATACTGCCGGAGAAACTGGTCGAACTCTCCAGGAGCAGGAACCTCATTTTCGAGAATCCGATATCCTCGTTCCGCATAGCAATTTAATAGGGTCTTCCCGTAGGACGTTAATCGAGTTGGATCCGTCGAGTCTAAGATCTCCAACATAAGATGGCGAATCTCGGTTTCTTCCCGTTTAGGGATGTTTTGTCGTTCGATTTCTGCCATTATTAGTGCCGCATAAATCTCGTATTTCTGATCATCATAATCTGAGATGACTGACTCGACAAAGGGGTCATCTGTTGGTTCTTCATCGGTTCGAATTCGGTCCCGAGCTTTGATTCCGACCATAGCTGCCAGATAGTATTTATCCCACATACTATCGAAATCGCCCGTAGAGCTATTCTGTTCGATCTTATCGAAATAATCCCGAGCCGAGGAGCTAAGTCTGAATGACATAATTACTCTGCCCCCACAGTAGTAGTTGCTTCTTCTTCCTCAGAAGTGAACTCCATGAAGAAGTCATGGTCAGTATGCTTCTGGACTACACCGGGTGTGTCGGTTTTGTGAACGGTGTAATATTGTATATCCTCAGATCCATCGTGCTGCTTCGGTTCTAAGTTTTGTACAAATCCTTCTTTCTCTGTCGAGATGACAAACGCGACGAGCTGGTCAAACAGGCCAGAAATAATCGTTGCCACCTCACGCCGAACTTTGTGATCAAGACTGACGGCCGGGCTATCGATCACAAATGGCATGTCTACTTGCGAGCCCTCAAACAGCGTAGAGAGGTATGCGTATGCGACTGATAGGGATTGGCCCTCTGACGACCCACTCTTACCCCGTAGTTTGATCGAATCATCAATTGACTCGATTTGGACCTCAGACAATCCGAGAATCTGTTTCAGACGTTCGTTCGTCTCCTGAATCTGACGCTCCTTGAGTTCCGACAAACTGCGGTCGATAAATTCGTCGAATATTTTTTCGAGCTTATCTGCCTGTTTACTGAACTCGACCGTATCACTTGCCTGCTGAACCTTCTTCTCGTACTTGTTGACTTCCCGCTTTGCTTCAGGGATATTAGTCTTCCAATCCAGGTCAAATCGTTCACGTTGACCTTTATCATCCGTAGTCAGTAAATCCACTTTTTCCTGCTTCTCATTGCGCGAGTTCCGCTCGGATTCTATCTTCTCGGTCAATTCTTGCTTTTTTTGTTCCAGTTCAGGATCATCCAAGTCCAATTGGTCTTGCTCCATCTCATTTTTCTTGAGTTCCTGGCGGGTGTCTGAGAGCGATGTGAACCTGGATTCAAAGTCTTCGACGTCTGCTGTGTTTCTTAGCTGCTCTTTGAGGGTATTGAGTACACCAATGTCTTCGTCGGATAGGTATTCTTCAGCGTTCTTGCGTATCTTCTCTCTATGTTCCTTATTCAGCTCACGCCCGCAAATACAGGTCTCCCCTTCAGCCAACTCATTAAAGAATTCTTCTGACGTAGACTTCGGTAGTTTCAGAATTGTCATATGCTCCAGTAGTTCTGAGAAGTCTTCATTAAAGTCAGCCGAGAGCGCGCTGGGCCTCCGCATATCATCCAAGAGGTCCCCTGCATCGCTTTGTAGCTTTGTCTGAAGGCGCTGAATCTCCTCTTCTAGTTCTTTATATCGCTCTAATGCCTCTTTGTCCTCAGCGATGATCTCTTCGCGTTCTTCTTTTAGTTCCTCTATTGTGGAATTGTGCTGCTTGATATCCTTGTTAAGTTGATCCCGGCGTTTTTCTAGTGTCTGAAGCTTCTCACGCCGCGAATTAAGCCGTGTACGCACCTGCTTAAGCCCTTGAGATGTTTTAGCACCGGAATCCTCTTGGCGCTTCTCGACTATCCGGTCGATACGTTCCCGCTGCCGTTCAATTCGGTCGAGCCGGCTAACTATTTTGAGGGCGTTTTCTGCCTTATCGTGACCTGTTTCGATGAAATCGTCTGTGAGTTCGCCGTTAAACACGAATAGGTCGACAAAATCCTCGGTAAGAGCGTCCTCAAGTTCAAGTGGTAGAAAATGACCGCTGTCAGTACCGCCACCTTCGCGTTGTGGATACGAGTGGCGATACTGAACAGACCCCATCTCATAGTCGAGTTCCATATGGATTCGAAATCGGATAGAGTCAGTCGCAAAGGTCATAACAAATTCCCCTTGAGAAGGGGCATACTCTGGGGCGTACTCTGGATCCGGAGCAAACTCCCGCACTTGCTCTTCTTCTAGCTTAGTGCCGAGGAGCAGATGCCGAATCAGTTCCATAGTTGTGGTTTTTCCCGTACCGTTTGGCATCTGAACCAACGAGATGTGATGGGTTTCGTTAGATCCTCCCCGGGTGAAATCGAGACGCATATCACCGAACTCTCGAATATTTTCGTACCGGATCTCCTCGACTCTAAGCTTCATTGATTTCACCCTCAGAAAGCTTAACGTTGGAAATCAGCCGCTCCAAGTCTTTGTCCTCCGCCTTTCCTTCTATAGCATTTTGACAAAATCCGATAAACCGCTGCTCAAAGCTATCGTCTTGGTCAAACTTTTCCAAGATGTCGCCGGCGGTCTCCTCGTAAGAGAACTTGTCAGCCATGGATTATTCTACCTGGGTCACCGTGCTCAGATCTTTTAGCCATTCGTATCTATCTTTATCGGGGGGTGTCATACTCTGATCTCCATCTGTTGTATCCTCAACTTCGTCGCTGTGGATGTCACTTCCAACGACAAAGTCTACGATGTTAGCCTTTTTGCTAGGGTTGGATGGGTCCTTACGTAACGCTCTGCCGATACGCTGAATCGTCGTTCCTCGGGAACGGGGGGCTGTGCATAATACAATATTTTTAACCGATTGGATGTCAATCCCCTCAGAAATAGCTCTACTTGTGACAAGAGTCGATAGGCCCCCTTGCGAAAACGAATCTAAATTAGATTCGTCATCCTCTCCATAGTATGTGTGGAAATTATCGACGTAATCGAATATTATCTGCTGTACTTCATGTCCAAAATCTTTTGTTTCCACGAAAATGATACAACTCTCTAGGATATCTGGATTCTTATTCAGGTACTCTCGCAGGACAGGAAGTTTTTGATGTGACTCTTTCCGGACCCTAGAAAGCATAATATACAATTGGCTCTGTGGAATTGATGGATTCTGTCTTTTAATACCCGCAAACTTTCGAAATGCTTCCTTCTGCGCCTTCTTATCGTCTTCCGACAGTTCATAGGTGAGCGGGGTGTAATCAAATTCACAGAGAATCCCACGGCGAATTGCCGATTCCAACCCAAATTCATAAACTACCGATCCGACCTCATTCTTCAAGAATTCATTCCTGTCTTGATCGTATGGATCAAAAGGTGTCGCGCTTAACCCCAGTCGGTACGGGAAGACATTCAATTCACCACCTAATTGCTCCCGCTTAGTTTCCGCGCCCATGTTATGTACTTCATCACATATCAGAAGCGCAGCACTAAGCTTGTTCGTCGTATCCCCGTCAATAGCATCACTAAGATTCGAATAAGAGGTCAGTAGGACATCAACGTGATCATTGTCTGCCGCCAGATAGTTTCCTAATTCCTTCGACCCACCATATTGACGATATAGAAACATCTCACCTGGTGAGAAGTGTTCTAATAGAGTTTCTCGCCACTGGTTAAGTAGATCGTTGCCGTGTGTTGCGACAACAAGATCCTCAATTTCATCATCTCGAAGAAGGCGGTCAAGGATCTTGAGTGAGGTTCTCGTTTTCCCCGTTCCCGTCGCCATTTCGAGGATACCAGATTTTGATTCAATAAATGCATCCACTGCCTCCTCTTGGTGTCGCCAACGATATGGACTAGTAAGTTTAGTCTTCTCTCCGGGGTCCTGGTATGGCCGTTCGTCAGAACGGAGTTCCACAATATCCAAATTCACGCTATCCGGGAGGTTGAAGCATTGGACTCCAGATTTCTGATTCTCCCAGAGATCATCAAAGCGTTGTTCATGCTGTTGTACTCTAGTTGCGTCCAATTCTGATCGCCACGACGTGAAAATTGAATTTGCCTCATAGTTTGTGAGGCTCTTTCGGCTATCGTTTTGGGAGCCATGGAAGGCTATTTTGTCATCATATTTGTCGGTGACCACTCCCCATTTATCATGGAAATCGCCGGTGAGTTGGCCCTGAGCAACCGCGATCTTGATCTGGAGTAATCCATCGGCGATTAACCAGGCGAGAGTATTTTGCGTGTTTTCCTCCAGATTTGTTTGAAGGTCGTCGACTAACCCTTCCATCTCGGAATAGAGTTCTCCATCACGTTGAGCAGCTTCACCCCGCTTGATTGCTTCCCAATCATCAGTGGCCAGTTTTGGGCTAATGATCCATTTCGCTGTCCCTCCATTATCGGCAAGACCCGCCATCCCAGTAGCAGCTACTTCGAACCAACTGCTGGTAAAGTAGCCAACCGCGCGCTTATACTCAGTCGCCACCTGCAGACATGGGGTGTAAAAGTCCTCTATCAGGTCATCTGTAGCAGTTTCCTGCAATAGTGGAAGTTCAATATCCTTTAGCCGAGTAGTGGTTCTGTCCATATTGAGATGTCCGTTTAGGTGGGTACTTAATTCATCGCCGCAGGGTTAAATACCCTCGTCGAATAACATTTTCTTCTTTAACGCATCATCAATCTCTCCCGAATCATCTTGGGGATCTGCATCCTCCTCTGATTCACCGGATTCACTGTATCTACTGTCGGAGTTCGATCCTAATCTTATCTCTCTATGGAAATCTTCCTTCGTAGCATCCCCTGGGAGAAGACCTGCCGCCTTGTAGGCGTTAATAAGACTACCAAACTCTTCTTGATATCGTTGGAGGGCATACTCGCTTTGTTCTTTGATTTCGTTTGGACCGGGAAGATGGTCCACCTTCTCTGAGAGCTCAACTAGAGATATGATCAGGTCGCGTTGTTGTAAATCCGTCTCACCGACTGATTTGCCGTTGGCAGAGGCCCCGCCGTCAGGATCCTCAATTATTGACTCTCCCACCTCAGTTGCCCGAATATATGAATCTTTGTCGCGGTAATAGTATTTCGAGAAATGTAATTCCAGGTACCGATGCACTTCGCTTCCATTTTCCAACCCCCACTCGTCCTTCAATTCGGCATTTTTCGTCGGTTGTAAACGGACAATATCGCGTAGCCGATCAAGCTCCTTCTCATCCAGTTCATGATCAGGATGAGACTCCTCAGATTCGTTCTGATGTAGATTGTTATCGAAATTAAATCCACCAGTTGAATCGATGTTCGGATCCGCCAGGTTACAAGCATCCTTCCAACTATCAAAGTACTTGGTTACTGTTGTAGCCGATACTCGTCCATGCTTGTTCATCTCGACTGTTGACGGGCGTCTACCGAGTTGCTCCCAAACTTGTTCGATTTCGCTCAGGAGTTGAGCCTTCCGGTCAATTCCGGCCTCATCAAGAGCCTCGTCCCACGACCCAAATTGTTCAGTATATTGATTGACTGCGTACGCCCCACTCTCCTGCATATCTGTAGCCTTCACTAAGCCATCAATCTCGTTAGAGAGCCGATTGAGTTCACTAATGAGTGCGCCATTCTCAGGAGTTTCAGACTCCGTCGTGGGATCGTCGTTCTTTTCGTTAGTATCTGTCTCCTCCTCCTCCCTCTCGTCATTATCTTCTTTCCTGACGCCCGCTGCTTGGAGTGCATCGTCCCAAGACTCGAAGTACTGTGAGTATACTCCAGATAACTCAGAATACTCGTGGAAATCAACAGTAGTGGGGGGATGGCCCAGTTCATCTGCGACCCGTCTTACCTCTTCTAGCACGGCCTTGCGCTTGTCATATCCTGCTTCTGTAAGTGCCTCGTCCAAGCTGCCGAATTCAGATACATAATCGTGTTGGGAGTAGTCCGTCTGATCCTGGATATCCGGTGCAAGCGGGATTCGCCCAAGCTCGTCGTAGAGGTCTTGGAGCGTATCAATCATCTCCTGCCGCTCTTCAGTATCCTGAGAATTAGCAGCCAGTTCCTCTGAAGTGTCTTTCTCATCAACAGATCCACCGTCCTCGCTATCCGTCGCTTCGTCGATGCTCGTGCCAGACTCCTGTTTATCAGTCCCGTCGCTGTTGTCGTTATCTTCCTCGCTTACCCCGGCAGTTTCAAGTGTATCTTCCCATGACCCGAAGTACCGCGTGTATAGCGCCGAAGAAAACTCAGCATGTTCAGCGAAATCAACAGTAGTGGGGGGACGGCCCAGTTCATCTGCGACTCGTTCCACCTCTTCTAGCAGGGCCCTACGCTTGTCATATCCTGCTTCTGCAAGTGCATCGTCCAAACTACCAAATTCAGATGTGTAGTCGTGTTGAGAGTATTCTGTCTGATCCTGGATATCCTGTGCAAGCGGGATCCGACCAAGATCGTCGTAGAGGTCTTGGAGGGTATCAATCATCTCCTGCCGCTCTTCAGTATCCTGAGAATTAACAGCCACCTCCTCCGAAGCGTTTGCTTTGTCACCAGACTTGGCTTCCGTGCCATCCGTCGCTTCGTCGACGCCCACGTCATTGGTTCGGGACAGCTCCTCGTCGCTCATGTCATCCGAATCATTTCGAGTAGTATCAAATTCTCCAGGAGCAGCTGCCGTTCCTCCTTCTCCTTCACTATGGTCCCACTCATACCCTGCGGCTTCGTAGAGAGCCTGCCAGGAGTCAAAGGCGTCGAGGTACACATTGGCATCGTATTGTCCCTTTGCGAGGAGTACCCCGGGATTCGGGGCATCCCCGATTTTTTCAGCAACACGGTCAAGCTCCCAGAGCAGAGCGTAGGGGGTTGGGGCCTCATGTTCATCGAGGTCGGATGACTCAAGGCACTCGTCAAGCGTTGTATCCCACGAGCCAAATCGGGCAACGTAGGTTATCGAAACATGCTCGCCAAGTGCGTCTACTTCCTCTTGTGTCGGCTGCCGTCCCAGTCTCGTCTTGATATTGCTGAACGAGGTCCGAAGTGACTGGTCAAGTCTCTGCGTATCAACGCCTGCGTCGGAGGGAGTTAGTCCGATTGTCGAAATCGCTGAATTGACTGTAGAGAAGGCAGACTGATATGCTTTTACCGGATAGCGGCCGTATTCGGCGACTAACTGAGCTGAAAGTTTCTCTCCGAACTGGTGGTTAAGCCGATAGAGGTCATCCAACAATACTGCCATTTCCCCAAAGCCAGTTTGAAATCGTAGTATAGACTCGAATCGAACGCGGTCTACCTCTTTAGTTCGATAGTACTGAAGAGTCGGAACCGTTGATAATAGGTCGTAGCCGACCGCATTTAGTGTGGCAATCCACCCGTCAAATCGACGAATAGCACTTGCATAGTCAAATTGACCGTGGTCAGCATACTCATCGAGTGTCGGTGGGCGACCAAGCTCTTCACCAACTAGCTGAATGTCGTTGAGCAGCTCTTCGTTCGACGGCAAATCGTCATCGTACTCAAACCCTGCCGCATTATGGATGTCAGCTAGTGACTCAAATTTCTCGGAGAATTTCTCCAGAGAAACACTACTATAGTAGAGCAGTTCGATCAGCGTTGGTGCTCGCTCCAGAAATTCACCGAACTGGCTAAGTTCGTCAACGAGGATGCGTCGCGGAGCGTATTCGCTACCGCGAGTATCGGATTGTTGGATCTCAAATAATTGGTTAAACGCATCATCAAGTGATCCAAACTGCAAATCGTAGTGCTCAGCGTCAAATGAGCCGATTTCTTCGAATCGTTCTCGGGCATCTGATCTACCTTTTCGTTCGACAAGCCAGTGGAGTTCGCGGAGTAGGTCAGTGTGAGATGGTATTTCACCACTTGCATCTGGCGGTTCATCGAGCGGACCCCGAACAGGTCGTCCTGACGGCAGGTCCAGGTCAGACACGGAAAGTGCCCGTTTGAATGAGTCGAAGTGTGATTCGAGCTCTGTAACGGGCAATGAACCGTAACGGTTGAACTCTTGTCGTGATGGTTGATGGCCAAGTTCCTCGCCGACTTGCTGGAGTTCCATCAACAGCCGTTCGGCGAAATCGTCCTGGTCACCTTTGCGGATTCCGGCTTTACTCAAAGCCTCATCCCAGGTCTCAACATCGTCGTAGATTTCGTCAAGCAGATTTGGCGCGCGATCTCGTACGTCGAATGGTAGCGGAACCTCCCCTTTCTCCAGGTATAGCTTTCGGAGGTTTTTGATCCAGTTGTACCGATCAGTTTTGACCAATTCGAACCCGGCGGCCTTGATCGCGGCTTCAATTGACCCGAAGCAGTCCTCGTAAAGGCGTGGTGGATACGTCGCATGTTCCTCAAGGTTTCGCTGCATCGGAGTCATACCCATCCCGTCAGCTACTGATCGCAAATCCTCGCGCAAGGCTTCTCGAACATCGAGATTAGCGGCCGCTAAGACATCGTTCCAGGTGCCCAACTGACTACCGTACTGGCTGCCTGAGAATTGGGTTCGATCTATTCCTTCCTGATACGTTGGCGGGCGTCCAAGTGTATTAGCAGCCTCTCGTACGGGGGCGAGGAGTTCTTCTGTAGTGGGGGCATCCCGTTCATCACCTTCGTCACCATCATCACCTTCTTTGGAGTCGTTTCCGGCTAACCCATTGACCCATTCGGTTGTGTTAAGCTCAGCTGCTTGGAGTGCATTCTCCCAGTCGCCGAAGTGAGTGAGGAACCGCGCAATCTTGTACCGGCCATGCGTTCGAACATCCTCCTTAGTCGGCTGTCTTTCGACCTTGTCTGCGACGTTCCGGAGATCGTTTAGGAGGTCCGATGTTGGGTCTAAATCAAGAGAATCGAGCAAATCATCGTACGATCCGTACCGCTCCTGTAAAGCGGTGGCAGACACGTCGGCCTCAGAAAGTACTTCGTCATGAGTGGGTGTCCGGCTATGGCTATTATAGATACGTCGAACTGCGGCCGGAAGTGGTCCAGTCAGCTTACGCTTTGTTTCTAATTGTTCAATATATTCTTCCGTCTCGTCCTCGGTGAGTAGCCGGTTATCACCAAATTCGGAACAGGGTGCACAAACCGAGACGGGGACCCCTCCGATTTCGATATTAAGGTCAACACCGATGGGTCGACCACAGCCATCGCATTGCCCTTCTGGGGTGCATTCGGCAAATCCGATATCGGCGCTCTGGAGTTCATCGAAATACTCCTTTACAGTCTCGACAGCAGCTTCGAGATTAGTTTTTGCCTGCTTCGGGTCACTCGTCCTTTCGGATGCCACTTCGGCACTACGTGCTCTTTCAAGACGATCCCGCAACCTCCGATGAACTTCGGTAGGAGTTGTCGCAAAGTCCCGAACTCGCAACTCTGAGCGTACAGAATTGATATCACTTTCTCCCGGGATAGCATTCAGTTCAACCGTTTCGTCAAGATCATCTAGACAGTCATAGGCCTCCTTGTAGTTGGAACCCGCTTCGTTGATATCGCCTTTTTTAAACGCGGCGTCCCCGTCTTCGATGGCCCCTTGGACGTCTTTGAGCACCGACTGAATAGTGCGGTTAGCAGAGAGACGGTCAGTCAGCGAGTCAATCTCTGCGTCAAGATCTGCTAGATCAGCGTCGCGCGTAATTAGCTCTCGCCATTCACTGGCTACGCCGAAGAATTCCCGTGCTGTATCTATCTGATCAGCGGCTTGCGTCAGGTCGCCATCGCTTAGTGCCTCCTTTGCGTCGGCGATGTGCTTTCGCGTCTTCGACTCGTAGACATTGGTGATTTGTTCGCGGATAAAATCAAGTAACGAATCCCTGTTGGCGACATTTGCACCGTAGAACCGATACTCCTGATCTACAGTCTCGACGAGGAGTACGGGTTTCGACCGAAGTAGTGACCCAACATCTGTTATATCGACCGCATCAATCTCATCGTACCCAATTTCGCCCGTGATATCACCATCGCTCGCGCCGACCGCATAGAGAATCCTATCACTCGTCACAGCTGTAATCGCGCGGTAGTCCTCAAGAGAGTCTCGTTGGGGGTGCCCATCGATGGTCGGGGCTTTCTTCGCTGAGGCGAATAGGTAGTGAGGTACCTCGTTCGCGGACAAAAGTTCATAAAACGGACTGTCAGAGAGATATCCCGTGGTAAATAGCCCTCCTTCCCCTTGGCCAGAAAGCAGTTGACGGTCTATCTGCCCTTCTGCTTGCGAAATAACGCGTTCGATATCGATACCTGAGTTGTCAATAGATCCCATCAGGTCTGTTCCTCAAGTAGCATAGTAATCATGAAACTGTATTAAACGCTTTCCGAAAGCACTATTCCGGTCGGAGATGACGAGGTAGTTCTTGGTGCCCTTCGTATATTAATTGTCTCGTTGTACCGAAATTGGTGCCTCCATTTTATTTAGTTGGAGGAACATTTCCGGCGTGATATATGGCTACTGAAGGGGTTCCTCGGATAGAGGTGGATGACGACCGCGCTCACGTTACTGGTGTTGAGATTACGGATTCGACGGTCGTTGAGTATCTCCAGCAGTTTGACGACGAGCGGGAACGAGAGGATGCCTTCGTCCGGGCGCTGCGTGTCGGTGTGACGACAATGGATCTCGCGGAAACCTCTCAGCAGGAGGAGTACGTCGAGCGGAAGTTCACCGAGATGCAGCGAGACCTCCAGGAGGAAATCGACCGTATCGAAGACGAGGTCGAGGAGAAGTTCGGCGACGACGGTCACGTACCCCAGATTTTCGAGGATCATCTCGGACAGGATGGGCACCTCAAGCAACACATCGAGGACGCATTCAGCGAAGACGGCCCATTTACCGAGCGGCTCGACGAAGAGCTCGGTGAGGACGGCGAACGCATTCAGAAGGCCCTCGATCCCGATACTGAGGGAACGCCGACGTACCGGCTCAAGCGGACGCTACAGGATCAGATTCAGGATCTTCGTGATAAGATTGAGGCGCAGGCGACCGCTGAGGAGACGGAGGAAGAGATCCGGCAGCGGACCACGCTGAAGGGCGACGACTTCGAAGACACGGTCGAGAACATACTCTCGGACCTCGTGTACAACACGAGTAACGAGGTCGAGTACACCGGTGACACGATTGGTGAGATCAGTGGCCGGAAAGTCGGCGACTTCGTCATCACGTTCAACGATACTGGTCAGCGAATCGTCGTCGAAGCGAAAAGCGACAGCGGGTACTCACAGCGCGATATCAAGGAGGAACTCGCTGACGCCGTGGAGAACCGTGACGCCGATTACGGGATCATCGTCTTCGAATGCGAGTCCTATATCCCGGACAAAGTCGGGTACTTCCACGAGTTCGATTCCGAGCGGCTCTCCGTTGCCCTCAAAGAAACCGAGAACGACGACGTCGAACCGGGCTTCCTCCGGATCGCGTACAACTGGGCGCGGACACGAGCGGTCCAAGGGTATGTCGATTCGGGTACCGCCTTCGATCCGGAAGCAATTCAGAACGCCGTGAGTGAGGTGAGCGATTCGATTGACCGGTTCAGTACGATTCGGAAGAAGACGACCTCAATCAGGAAGACGGCCAACGAAATCGACGAGGAACTAGAGGAAATTGAGGGTGAGGTGAAATCGGAACTCGCGGACATCCGAACGGAGATCCAAACGGCGGAATAACATTACTTACGACCTTTCCGCGGTGGTGTTCAGAGATTCCATGGCCGAATTCCTAATCAGTCCCCTCGTCGGATTGCTTGCTTGAATTGACTCAGGGGTCTACGAGTCAAGTTATTTCAGAGTGCCTTACAGAGACAGTAGCATAGATGCCTGTTTCAGAGGAGCAATTGCGGGAGTATTACAGGGAGTTTTTGGCGGAGTCTGGAAGCGAGTTCGCTAAAGAACGCGTGGAAAAGAAAGAGACGGTGCCGGGCTTAATAACGGAGGAGAAGGTCGAGAGCTTTGAGGAAGGAGATGTCCGAGAACTAATCCGGAATCTCTGGGCGTTTCGAGGGTGGACAAACAAGGACTATCTTGTCGATCAAGTTCTGGAGGACGGGATCGAGAACGTCAGAACGCAGTTCCGGCGGGCATTCTATGAGACCGAGGATGTTGCTGAGAAATTCGATGTGCTGAATGAGAACGTGAATATGCTCGGCCCGGCCAGTATCACCGAACTCCTCACATTCACGTATCCGGATCGGTGTGCGATATACAACCGTCGGGCGCGGGAGGCCCTACAACAGCTCGGGTATGATGTTGTCAAACGATTAGACACCGGTGAAGAGTACATAGAGTTTATTGAGACAGTGGAGTTGCTCAAAGAGCGCCTTGATGACGTTGAGGAGCAAGAGGGGAATTCGGAGATTGACGATTTGGTTGACGTGGACTATTTCCTCTTCTATATCTCGAATCTGGATATCGACGAGGACGACGGGAAGGAAGTCTCGGAGCCCCTTGAGGACTTCGACCACGAGGAGTTCAAGCAGAAGCTCTTGGAGATCGGAGATGGGCTCGGATTCGACGTCGAGGAGGAGTATGAGGCCGGTCCCGGGGCTCGTCTGGATGTTCGGTGGAAGACCCGAGTCGCAAATCTGGGTGTGATTTCGTACGCGTTTGAAGTTCATCGCAAAGGTAGCCGTGATTCGGCACTTCTGAATCTAATGAAGGCCCAGAATGCGGATCCGACGCTGCAGAAGCTAATTATTGTGTCCACGAAGGATGAGATAGAGAAGTTCCGGGACGAGGCTGATGCTATCTCGGCAGACCTTACGAAGTCGATCTCCTATTTCGAGGCAAGTCAGGTTCAGCGAGCGGAATCCCGACTCACAGATCTCAAGGATATTCTTCAAGATGCCGACCTTATGGTTGACATCTAGACTCGTACTGACTGCTGGAGCTCCCAAATGTTCTGCAGTACTTCGGATTTCGTGTCAGTCCCACCATCGGTGAGAAGGCCGATGTGACGAAGGTGGTACTTGAACTGAAAGTGGATCCCCGATTTGTACACGGTCGGATCGGTAAGCACTGATTCGTCGATGTCACCGTCGGCGGTGAGCACGTCTTCGCGCCTGGATTGGGTGATGAATACTTCTACGGCGAGTGGTTGGTTGATACGGCAGGCTTCTTGGACGACGGCGTCGATGGTTGCGGGGTTGATGCCGCGTTGGTGGAGGCGTTCGAGTGCTTCGATGATGAGTTGCGTGGGCTCGTACTGGATGGCGACTGAGCGGGCGAGTTGCGCCCAACGAGGTGCGAGGTCGGTGAACGGTGTGGATCGGCCTTTCCAGGAGGCGAATTCGTCGAGTGCAGCGTCGACGGTCCCGTGTTGGGCGCGGGCAAAGCGGACGACTTCTGCGCCGAGGTGTGTGAGTGTCTCTCCGTCCGGTCGATTGTCGACGAGGCCGAGGAGGATTGCGCCGCGGCGGCCGCCTGAGACGCTGTTGATTACGTGTTCGGAGTAGACGTCAGGTGTGTTGCCATCTGCGGCGAGGGCGAGTGCGTAGCCGAGGTAGTTCTTCGGGTGGTTGACTGGGAAGCTGCCTTCGGTGAGTTGGTGCGTTGTGGCTTGGAACCGGATGGCGTCGATAGTGGTGGAGAAGTCGCCGACGCCGGTGACGCGTGCGGGTTCGATGAGCGTTGCGTCGTACGGGCTTTCGACGCCGATGACGCCGATGTTGAGGTCTCTGGCCAGTGCGCGTGCCTGGTCGGTGATGCTTTGGATTGGGGCGGCGACGTACCCGATGTTGACTTCGGATAAGTGGCCGTGCGCTTGGTTGATGCCGGTTCGGACATCGGCGGCACTCGGGTCGTTGTTGTGTCCTTTCGCTTCGATTACCGTAACCGGGGTTGTTGCGGCGTCAGCGTTCAGGACTTCGAGAGCAGGCATCCCGATACCGAGGAGATCAGGTTCCCCGTCTGTGAGTCGAATCGTGTTGTACGGCGCGAGGCGACGACGCAGATCATCAGGAATCTCCCACCCGCCCCACGATGGTTTCGTAAACTGCGTTTCCGTGACAGCGTAGTGATCTTGATTATCGGCGAGATCAGGGTAGAGGGCGTCTTTTGCGGCAGCAAGAACGGTGGGTTCGGTGAGCGTGGCTGCCATTGGTATGAGTATGCACGGCCGGGAGTCATTAGTTTAGGGAGTGTAGAATCGCTATTGCTCCAGTTGTAGTAGAAGGGCCTGATTATTCCTCCCACTCGATTGGACGTTCGATGATTGGGTCGTCGTTGAAGTCGAAGCTGCGGAGGTCTACCTGTACGTTCCGTTCGCGTGTTTCGCGTCGCCGGTTCCGTAGCCGGTCGAACGGTTGTGGGATTTCGAGGAGTTCTGCGTCGCCGCTGTTGCCGAGTCGGATGTTTCGGGCGACGTAAAGGTAGTAGTGGTCGCTGAGTGGGCCACCCGCGGCTTTCCATTCGTTCCACGAGAGAGACGGTTTTCGCGTGTTTTGCCCGGATGTCTTGAGCTCGATGCAGCGGTCAATAACTGGATTACCGTTCTCGTCGGTCCGGATGGTCAAGACGTCGAATCCAGGCCAATCGCGGTCAAGCGGGTTTTCTGCGGCGGAAAGACCGCGTCGTTCGGCGAACCGTTGGATAGCGCGTTCAAGCAGCTCCGAGTTTTCACGTTGCTTCCCGTATTCTTCTGGCGTATGGACATCGAAGACCTTCGTTTCTGGGTTTGGTTCGTTGTCCTCTGCAAGCCGGATTCGCTCGGCGTCTAGCGTTACCTCCATGCCGAACGCGTCGATTTCGTCACGATACTCTTGGGACGCACCACTCCCTCCACTGGTTTGACTACTGGATGCGGAACGGCTGTTCCCCGAGGGTTGCTGACCGCCGTTGTTGATTGGTTCTGTGGATACGTCGGCGTTCCGGAGCGATTCGGCGATTTGCCGGTCGCCGATCCGAGTGACTGCGTCGATATTGGGGATACGAGAAGAGTGTGCACTGGTTCCAGACGTGCCGGTAGAGGACCGGGATTCGCCGGTGCTTGCTTCGGAGGTTGTGTTTCGGGTGGGATCGAATACACCGTCTCGATCCGGTTCGGGTGTTGGTGGGTGATCTGCATCGTCGTCTGTTTGCGAGTCCTCTGGAGTGCTTTCGAAGAGCGTTGCCCGAGTAGTCTCAATCTGGCCGTTCGGGACTTCGCTCCCGACGGTTCGGAGTCGTTCGTGTAACGCGATTGCTGGTGTTTCGTTCCCGAACGCGTAGTCCACGAGGTTGTTGACAGCTTCGTAGTACTGTGGAACATCAAGCCGGTCAGTGTACGCACCGGTGAGTGCGTCGACGAACGCCTCTCGGTCAAGCGTCGCGTCGATGAGGATCGCGTCAATCGTGTCGTCGTCGCGTTCAATATGGTACGGCTGCGGTTTCGGATCGAGATTGCGATCCCAGCTGCCGTCAGTAAGGGTGATGTTGAGATCGAGGTCGGTGACGAACACGATGTTCTCGAAGAATGACTGGGTCCGGGTCGTGTCTTGATCGACGAGCGCGGATGATGGTCGATTCGTTCGGAGTCGGAGGACAAGCGCGGCGAGGACTGTCTGAAGCCACGCGGTGTCGATTTCGAAGCCAGAGATGGATATCGGAAGAGAACGATCATCGCCGTATCCGGGTTGTTTCTCGACAGCGGCTCGCAAGTCTGTTGCACCGCAGTACTCGCCGAGACTGACGGCCTCCGGTTTGAACATAGCTAGGAGTGGAACACCGAGGTTTCCGTAGCGATCACGACTGCTCCGTGACCGGATGAAGTAGGTGTCGCCCGCGCGTTTGAGGGCGTACTCATCGTTAACCCGGCAGAGGACGAGTGCGTCTGCAAGCCCGCTTTGTTCGGGATCCCACCCGCCACTGATCTCATTGCCGCGTGTTAGTCCTGGAAGGAGTTCAGCGACGCGTGTGTAGAGTAGTTCGACAGCACTGCTGTACTGGGAGAGGTCGTCATCGGTCCATTCGAGCAACTCCCCGATACGGCTGATCACCCGTTGGGCGTCCTGTGGCGAAAACCTGCCTTGCTCCAGTCGGACCCCGATACCGAGTGTATCGGTGAGTTCTTCGAAGCTGACGGGCGTTTCACTTTCCCTCGTTGGGAAGCTCCCGTCTACGAATGGCAGCAAGGGGTGCATCCCGTTCACGTTGAGACTGAAGCGTTCACGGTCGTTGCGCGGAAGGCTCCATGCTGCTGTGGGGCGGACAGCACCGAAGGAGGTTGGAACCCAGGAGGCTTGCCGGAGTTGCCAGACCCACAAGTTCCAGCCGAGCGCCTTTTGTTCATCGCTGGTGAATACATAGCTCACGTTACTCCCGCGCCATCGTTCGTTGGTGAACTCCGCGACAATCGCGTGTCGCCGTGCGGAGAGGCCACGATCCCACCAGTACGTGAGGTGCGTGAGAAGACGGTTTCCCACCGCTTCCGATTGGCCTGCAGCTGGGAGAATTTCCCCTGCGTACTCCAGAGAGTTCACCTGGAACAGGTACTGTTCATCCGGGTCGGGGATTTCCGGGGTTACTGCGTCCGTGAGGTGGTCGCGGTACGACTGCCATTCAGTGTCGGTGAGTCCGGTGTATCGATGATCAACGGAGTTGACGCCGTCCGCTTGGAGGTTTTCGGACGCTGTAATCGTCGAGTTTGACGGCGGGCTGAGGCCTTGTGTCTGGCGATACGTCTGCTGTGCACCTGGGGCGAATAGCGGGAGCGGTCGAAGGTGTTCGAACACGCCGAGCCACGAGAAGAACGCTGCCCACGCTTCGAGTGTCTCTGAGCGCTGTTCGCCTTCGTCTGTAGTAAACCACGCAGGCGGAGCAAGGAACTTCGGGTCGAACTGTTCGGAAGCAGCGTGATTGCCAACGGCGTTAAGGAATGGTTCGATGTGGGCGTTTTCGGGGCGGTCGAGGGCGGTTTGCCAAGCCGAACTGAAGTACACGCGGTGTGCGGGATGCCACTCGACTGTACCGTCATCTGTTGGCTGTGTCGGGACGGGGAGTTGTGCGAGGGCCGAGTATGGCTTCTTCGCAGATTGGTAGAGTAGTGGGGATTCAGGGCTGCGGTCGTTTTCAGGAGACTGGACATCCGTCATCTCACGGATCGTTCGTAACACTCCATCGGACGCGAGGATAGACGGGTCCGCGTTTGGCGAGTTCGGTCCAGGGAGATGCGGGCTGATTGCGGTGTCGAATACTTGTGAGAACAGGTAGTCGTTGATGTCCCAGATCGTCTGAACGTCGGCGTCAAAGTTCGCCGGAAGTACGTCTTCCCGAAGCGGTGCCGCGCGGTCGGCGTGCGTGCCGTGGTACAGTTCACGCGGGAGAAATTCGAGCGTCGGTAAGGCGTCCGCTGTAATGTTGCCCTCTGGTGGCATGAAGATCGTGCCGGCCTCGTTCGAACCGCGTACCGCGTGCTTCGTCCCTTCTGAGTCGGATTTGATCTCAACGGGAAACACGTCGTGTCGGCGGCACGCTTCGTCGAAGGCTGAACGATCCTCGTCGCTCTCCAGCGTTTTACGTAGACGAACGAGATAGACAAGTACCGGATCGACCGTGAGGCGGCACGGCTCGTCCTCATCCGGAGGGGTTCGGCCGAATTCGCGCTCGTCGACAATTCGAAGGGGAGGATCTACAGACACAGCAGCGAGGGCTTCAGGTATCGATGATGCGTCGTACTGTGATGCACCGTACGCAACTAGCGTCTGGACGTGCTGGTGGGTGGATAATTCTGCTGAGGGGACGTGCGGCTGGCCGTCAGCTTGCCTGTCGCCGAACTGGAGGAGCGACACGAAGTCGGAACCTAAGTCCGAGAGTTGTGCGGACGTTGGGGGTGCTGTGATGTCATCGATGGCAACTCGTCGGTTAGAGCGCGCACTCGGGAGGAATTCAACGGAAGTGAGTCGGGTCTTGATAGCGTCGAAGAGACAGTCCTCAACAGTCCCTTGGGTGAACGACCAGTCCCGTCCTTGCCCCAACGACGGGTCCAGCGTGGCGAGGAAGTCCCCCGCCGATGTTGCGGACTGGTCAACGAACGAAATGACAGCATTTGCGAGGAGCTCGCCGACTGCCGTGAACAGGAAGGCGTTAAACTGGCCGTCGTACCCGCGCGAGTCATCGTAGTTGAGTGTGAGATTTCGGCGAGACGTGTCTGACTGGAAAGTCCCAGTCACGAGCGCTGGGATTGGACTGCGTTCTTTCGTCGGGAGGAAAACGTGAAGGTACGGTGGTCGGTCGTGAGTATCGCCGTACACGGGCTTGAGTTTCCAATCCTTAGGCCGAAGAGAGGGAGGGGAGTCCACAGGGGTCGCGGTGAATGCGATGCCAACGCTTAATTCTCCCATCGCATCCACCTCTGGCTGGGTCAGGTCCGCGCGGTCGGATATCTGTTCTTGGTCAAGATCGGTTTGTTCGAACAGGCAGAACCAGTCGGTGCGTGTACCCTCTGGGTCGTCCGCTGTGTCTGTGGTGAGCTCTATGAGCGTTGCGTCACAGCCGGTCATATCGTGTCGGGCAATCCCCCATTCCCAGTCTTGCCCGAGACTGCTGATTTCGATCTTTTGAAGCTGTGGCAGCAGTGCGACAGTGTTTGCGTCTAGACCTTCGAGCTTGGTATGTATTGATTCTCGATGCCGCGCAGGGTCTCGAAGTGGGAGCTCGAACACGGTCGTAAATTCATCATTCAGAAGTGCTCGCACTCGGGGCGGAGTTGTTGTCTCGTGTGGAAGACAGAGCAAGGGTACCTGTTCAGCGGCGAGTGCGTCGTCCCGCTCAGCAGATATCTTATCGTTGCCATTCAGGAGATCTGCTGTCGTCTCTCGGTTGAATTGCGCCTGAACGTTCTCTGAGTACACACTCGGATTATCCGTGACGCCGAGAACGGACGTGAATCCCCGGCCCTTGTGGCCAATGGTCGTCTCGCCAGCTTTTGTCGTCCGGGTCGTGAGCGTCAGTGCGTAAAGGTCTTCGAAGGAGAACGCCGTACCGTTGTTCGCAACGAGGAGGGAGTCTTCCGTGAGTTCGAACCGTACCCGTGGTTCGTCGGTGTCGTCCATCTCGTCGACGGCGTTCTGTAGCAACTCGAAGACGAACCGACCCTCGTAGTCAGCGCGGTCCTGACGTTCAGTCCCCGCGTCAGCCTCAATTCGATCCGGATTACTCTCGTAGGTGTCGACGTGCCGGCATTGAATGTCCGAGATCGAGGCCGGCCCGGAACCGTTCATACACACTGGTGTCGAGTCAGAGATATATACCCTAGGGGAAGTTGTGTTGGGGGAGTGGCACAGGATCAGAACTCACCGATTTCAATAACCCTGGGATCTGCTTAGCAAATCAGGAGGAATAGCCAGAATGGGAGATAACAGATTCTTGTTTCGCCTCTCTGAGTAACGAGTGACTCGCTTTCGGCGACACTCTTTGGTAGACTGTCGGTGATAACGAACCGGTACGGTGCCTGGTAATCCAAGTCTCGGAGGTCTTCGCTGTCGGATTGGGTGTGTTGGCCGGAGCTGGGGTCGAAGTCTTCGGCGATTGTTTCGGCGTTGCCGGTGTGTGGGTGGTAGGAGAGGATGAAGGGGAGGACGTCCCCGTTGCGGTGGAGGATGTAGTCGATGAGGCCGGAGTCGGTTTCTGTGTATTCGACGTCGTATGCTCCGACGGTGAATGCGAGGCGTTTGGCGTGGTCGAAGGCGACGGTGCGGGCGAGCTTGTACTCGAATTCGTGGTTGAGCGTGTCTTGCTGTTCGTAACCTTCGAAGCCATGGTGTTCCTGTCGTTGGGAGAGGAGGACGAGGTGACGTGGATTGCGGAGATACAGGCGGGTGCGGCGGTAGCGTCGCAGGGAGTAGTCTTGTGATTCTGTGACGGCGATACCTTCGTCGAGGACGTCGAGGTAGTTGTCGACGGTTCGCCTGTCAACGCCGATTTGATCGCTGAGATCAGTGTACTGGAGTTCTTCACCGGCGTTAGTGGCGGCGATGGAACTGAGTCGGTGGAGATTTTCGGGTTGTTGGATGGACCGGTACTTGGCGAGTTCCTTGTAGAGGAAGAGAAGGAAGTGGGATTTGGAGAGTTCGTTCCTGATCGATGGGTCGTCTGTCTGATGGAGAGTGCCGCCTGTGCGCAGGTATGCGCGCGCGGCGTCGTGAAGGTTGTCGCGGTCGTCCGCATCGAAAATGTCGAAGCAGAGTTCTGAGAGTGTCTCAACAGCAGTGTCGAGACTGGTTTCAGAATCTCTTCTGGACAGCCCGGTTCGAATCGTTTTGATTGGCGATGGCCCGTCTAAGTCAGATGATTGGTATTGTTCGAGTCGGGTTCGGAATTCGTCATCGAACTCGACGCCAAGGCCTGCGCCTATTTGAACGGTGTCGATGAATTTCATCGGGAGGATCGGCCACAGTTCGAATTCCTCGACGGTGTCGGCGGATTCGGTAGTGGAGAGATCGACTTGAGAGGCGACGATGCCGGTCAGGAATAGAAATGTATCCTCGTCGACGGCGTCGAGTATCTGTGCTTTCTGATCCTCGTCGAGGTCAAGGGCTTGGACATCGTCGAGGAAGATGAATTTTTGTCCTTGCCGGGGTGCGACGTGTGTCTGGAAGTAGTCGATGACTTGGGTGAGGCGTTTGATGTCGTCGCCTGGGCGTTCGAGTTGGTAGAGGGAGTCCTCTAAGGGGATGTAGAGGATTTGCCGCGGTTCGATTGCGGAGGTAAGTTCGAGGTCTGTGTTTTGGTGTGGGAAGTCGGTGGTGTTGAGGAGCGCTGCGACGAGTTGGTGGAGAAGGGTGGTTTTGCCGATGCCGGTCTGGCCGTGAATCGCGTAGACGAGGCTCTCGACGTCGTCAGTGTAATGGGTGTTCGTCGTTTTGAGAACGCGATGGAAATCAGATCGTGGGGTGAGGTCTGTGGCTTCCGATAGTTCTGGAGAGGTGCCGTCACTCCACCACTGGTTGTGGTGTTCGGCGTCGTCGATGAACTCTTCTGCGCTCCCTGTCCCGAGCATACAGTCGATTATTATAGGCTAGTACAAATATTCACGCATCTCGATGTCGCTATTCAGATTCTACTGTAGCTCTGCTGGCTATCAGGCCCAGTGCGGCAGATTTCCAGCCCTCGGCGTCGTTCGATACTCTCTCAGAAGCGCCTCATCGGCGCACTCCGAGGCAGTTTCCTTGAGTGTATTACTGCTAAAATTGAGTTACCGTGTTTGGGATTCGTCTAATGGAAACCTATTTATTCTGGGCGTCCGTTGGTCGGCGTAGATGGCAGTCAAGGCTGATATCGAGGATGGGAATGAGATCGACATCGCGCTGCGCGTCACGGGGATTGACGAGTGGGAGCACGATGCCATCGCTCGGAAAATCCATCTGGAGGACGTCGACGGCGCGGCGGTAGATCTGACAGTGTTCCACAACAACGATGTCGCGGACTTCGAGTGGGAGATCGGGGAGTGGTATCTCCTGGAGAACGTCGTCGGGAACGAGTTCCAGGGGGAGATGCAACTCAACCCAGGGTACGACCTCACTGTCGCGCTGTTAGACGACCCTCCAGCCGCTGCCGAGAACGACGAGTTAGCCGAAGGTGATCCCGCGGAAGACTCTGCTGAGCAGTCCAAAGGGAGTGGGACTGCCGCGGCAACATCGGATGCGTCCAATACTGAAGCGTTCGTTCGCGGAAGCGAGGTCGATGGTAATTCGCGGCCGACGGCTGATGGAGGCGGCGAGCTCCTGCATCAACAGCCGCTCTCGGACGGGAACTACCTGCTGCAGTTCGAACTCGGAAAGTTGCCGGAGCTAACGGTCCACGAGTACGAACTCCGAGCGACCGGGAGTGGCGGGATCGACCCAGACGATTTCACGAACGGGATTGAGGGGTTCTCGGCGAAGGCGGCGAACTACTACCAGTCGCGGATCGGGAGTCCCGTGACGACGGCCGATGCGTCACGGCGGCGTATCTACGCGACCGAGAAACTCAACGGTACGATCTCGATTCACGGGTATACGGTGAAGCCGGTCCATCAGGGCGAGACAACACTGGAAGCGCGCTCGTACACGGACGATGGGCCGCTCCAGGAGTTCGTCAAGCAGGACGTGAAACGAGCCGTTACCGGTCGGTTCGAGGTGTCGGGGATCGATTCGATCATCGAGCCCACGCCGCAGCGGACCGCGAACAGCGGGTTGTTCGAAGCCTATCGGAAGTACAAGTGCCGGATTCGCGTCGATGCTGACGGGACCGTGATTTGTGGCGTGAACGTCGCGTACCATCTGGAATCGACGTTCTCCGCCGCCGAGTGGGTGCAACGCGGACAGGACATCGCCGATGTGACCGTAGAGCACGACACGGACCTGTACGACAGTGCGCGCACGGCGACAGTCCAGGAGATCATCGACATGGACTACGATGATGTGCTGGACGGGCCGGGCGTCCCGATGTCGGAGTACCACGAGAAACACGTCGATCAGGACGTCATCGACTCGATGCGAGCCGGCGACCCGATCATCGCTGATCTGCAGTACGGGAGCGGCGAGGACTCGATCTTCCCGCAGCTCCTGGAGTACTGTAAGGTCATCCCGACGTTCGACCAGTTGGGTCGCGTCGATGACACGTTCCTAGACGTCATCCACAACGAGAGCCGGATGAAACCCGAGGAACGCTTCAACGTCGTCACATCGTTCGTTGACCTGCTCGGCCCGACACCGCACTTCAACTTCGACCCAAGCCCCCAACCCACGAACGCCGGGTACCGAGAACACAAGACGCAGAACATCCCGAACCTGCGGTTCGGTGACGGACAGACGGGGTACTACGGCGCTGGCGGGCTGGAACGGAAGGGATACGGCGTGTACAAGGCTCCAGAGTCGTTCGACATCATCGCGCTGTATCCCGAAGACTCGGAGGACGACGCGCGACCGTATGTGCTCTCGCTGCTCAACAAGCTCGCAGACTACGATGCGAGCCCGACAGCGTTCGACCGCGATACCTACGAACTCGGCTCGGAGTTCCATTACTCCCAGCCCGCGCAGAAAGCGAGTGACTACGATGCGGCGCTGATCGTCGTGCCGGATGCAGATGAGGCTGCGGCAGCGGACTACGACGACCCGTATCCCGAGTTCAAGCGGCGGCTCGGCCAACTCGGCGTGCCGAGTCAGATGATCTCCGTCGACAATCTCGGCAACGACAACTACGGCGGAAACATCTGCTCGTCCCTCATCGGGAAAGCAGGCGGGGTGCCGTGGCGTATCGACGACGTTCCTGGGGGCGTTGACGCGTTCGTCGGCCTCGACGTGACCTACGACCACGCGACCAAGCAACACCTCGGCGCAGCCGCGAACGTCATCATGGCCGACGGAACCATCCTCGCGTCCGAGGCTGTCACGAAGCAGGCTGGCGAGACGTTCGACGAGGACGACGTAGCGAACGTCATCAAGCACGTTCTGGAAATCTTCGCCGAAGAGGAAGGCCGACCACCGCGGCACGTGGTCATCCACCGTGACGGGAAGTTCTACCTCGACGTCGAGAGCCTCATCAACCGCCTCGACAAAGCCCGCGATCTCATCCAGCGGTTCGACCTCGTCGAGATTCGGAAATCCGGGAACCCTCGTATCGCCGAATACGACGAATCGAAATCTCGGTTCGATATCGCGGACAAGGGTGTCGCCTTCCACGTCCACAACGGCGACCACTCCTACCTGACCACGACCGGTGGGAAGGAGGGCAGCCCTGGTACGCCACGACCGCTGCAGATCGTGAAACGCCACGGATCGACAGACCTCGACACGCTCGCGGAGCAAACCTACTGGCTGTCTGAAGCGCACGTCGGGTCGCTAAGCCGCTCCACCCGGCTTCCCATCACCACGTACTACGCCGACAAGTGCGCCGACTTCGCCATGAAGGGCTACCTCACCAAGGGGAGCGTCATCCGCGGCGTTCCGTACATCTGACCATGCGCCAGTACAGATCCACCCAACCACTCACGCATCCATCGATACATCGGTAACCCTCGCATGACCAAGACTGAATTTGAAGCAACGGTCGAGTTCGATGACGGCAGCACCGCCGATCTGGAGATGGCTGCCGACAAATCGTGGGACAGTTTCCTGAACTACTTCGGTGACGCCCAGCACGTCTACTGCGTCACGTACAGTCAGTCCCCGGCATTCATCTACAAGATGTTTCAGAACCAGGACCTCGCAGTGGATTCACTGGAGGTCATCGTCGGGGACAACCAGCACGACGACTACCGGCGGTCGCTGAAGAACACGAACAACGCGAAGAAAATCGCCGCGCAACTGGAATCACTGCGGCAAGACGGTGATCTACTCATTCACACCGTCGATTCCGCGCGTGTCCTCCTCCACACGAAGCTCTATATCGTCGAGAACCAGGACGGGTCTCGTACACTCATTTGTGGGTCGGCGAACCTCTCCAAGCAGGCCTGGCAGGGGAGCAAGCAAACCAATGTCAACATGGCCTGGCGTACCGACGGGGATACGCCCGTCGACGAGTGGTTCGAACGGCTCTACGCGTTCCACAAGGACTACGCGACGCCGTTCATGGAGGACCTAACAGAGGAGATCGAGGACGCTGACACGGCGGAAGAAGAGGCGAAGATCTACGACATCTGGCTGGGCGGCGACGAGTTCAGTGACGACCCGGTCGCCGAGCTGAATGCCCGGCTCGATGAAGCAGTCGACGACGACCAAGTCAATACGTACAACGTCGTCACCGACGCCGAAGACGCAGAGAAGGCGGTGTTCGCCGCCGAAGATACGGACACCGACCCAACAGAGATCAGTCCGGACAAGCGTGTGCGTCTCTCCCCGCAAGGTCTCGAAGACGCGATCTCGAATCTGGACGACACGCTGTCCGCCAATAACATCCGTATCAACGACGGTGAAATCGTAGCGACACCCGCCGGTATCGCACGGTACAAAGAGACCTTCACCGGATACCCAGACCTCAACGTCGACAAGGAGGAAAACACGGTCGGGCTTCGGGTTGACGACTCCATCCTCGAATTAACGGCACCGCTCCCGGATGACCCACAGGAAGTCGCCGACGCGCTCGACCTGATCGAGCAGTACGTCGAAACGGTCGGCGAATTCGGCGAAACGCGAACGACGAAGGAAACGCGGGCGCACTTCTACGAAGGGGTGATCTACTTCTGCTGGGCTCCGTTCGCCAACTACTGCGCCCACCACTACGCCGAATACGAATCCGCGGAACTGGACAAGGACCTGCCGTTCCTGTTCCTTCACGGCGATAACGACAGCGGGAAAGGCATGTTCCTGCGGTTCGGGGCCCGGCTCATCTCGAACGGGTACGTACAGGAGGTCACGACCGGCGACGACTTCGTCAAAAACAACATCGAGCGTGCTCGTGCGTCGGACACTGTTTTCCCGTACATCGTTGACGACGTGGCGAAATCGAAGATCGACCGGGACATCATCAAGTCGTACTGGGAGGGGAAGTGGGACGGCTCCATCCAGATGCCGACGTTCATCTTCTCCTCGAACGACTCGACGAAACCCAAATCCGAACTTCGGACCCGGATGAAGACGCTGGACTTCAACGTCAACTTCTCCGAACTGGAGAAGGACGAACGGGAAGCCGCCGCACAGATCGCGGGGCAGGCGGACAGCTGTAACTTGTTCCCGTGGTTCGCCCACCTGTTCTTGCAGCGGGATATCTCGCTGCCAGACCAGTCCGACCGGCTCGCGGAT
>Ga0207733_100162_pt1 | contig 63116 bp, 64 predicted proteins | sample A23P3SouthBayCA_FD_187735 | JGI IMG/M metagenome (GOLD analysis project Ga0207733, IMG submission 187735) | Aerobic enrichment media microbial communities from Eden Landing Ponds, California, USA - A23 P3 (SPAdes) | ecosystem: Environmental > Aquatic > Marine > Unclassified | place: Emeryville...
AGCAACGGTAGGCGACCCCGCCGGGCGCGGTGTTGGTGAACGCCGCCGTCAGCGAGCCGTAGGCGGCGTCGATGTCGTAGGAGCCGGTGAAGATGTTGAAGAAGCCCGCCGGGAACTTCGACGGCTGGGCGGCCGCGTTGTACGCGCCGTGGTTGGCGAGCACGTCGACGCGGACCGCCTCGATCTCGCCGTCCTCGGTGGCGGCGATCTCGCCGGTCATGTCGTAGTCGCGGGCGAACCCCGTCGTCTGGATGTTCTCCGATCGCTCCTCGACCCACTTCACCGGCTGTTCGAGCACGTACGACGCCGCGGCGGCGACGACGTACCCCGGGTAGATCGGCACCTTGTTGCCGAACCCGCCGCCCACGTCCGGACTGACGATCCGGACCTTGTGCTCGGGGATCCCCGACACCTGCGAGAACAGGGTTCGGTGGGCGTGGGGCGCCTGGGAGGTCATGTGGACGGTCATCTTGTCCTTGCCGGGGTCCCAGTCGGCGACCGCGCCGCACGTCTCGATGGGTGCGGGGTGGAGCCGCTGGTACTCCATGTCCTCCTCGACGGTGACGTCGGCCGCGTCGAAGGCCCGCTGGGCCTCCTCCTCGTTGCCGGTGTCCCAGTCGAAGATGTGGTTGTCCTCCTGGTCCTCCAGTTCGTCGCGGACCAAGGGAGCGTCGTCCTCCAGCGCTTTCTCGGCGTCGACGACCGGGTCGAGCACGTCGTACTCGACCTCGACCTTCTCGGCGCCGTCCTTGGCGGCGTAGCGGTCCTTCGCGATGACGGCGGCGACCTCCTGAGACTGGAACTTCACCTTGTCGTTGACGAGCACGTCCTGGGTGTCGTCCATCAGGGTCGGCATCGTCGCCAGGTCGTGCTCAAGCAGGTCGTCGGCGGTGAGCACCGCGACGACGTCGTCCATCGCCATCGCGCGGGAGCCGTCGATCTCCTCGATCCGGGCGTGGGCGTGGGGGCTCCGGACGATCTCGCAGTGGAGCATCCTCGGCTTCTTGATGTCGTCGACGTAGTCGCCGCGGCCGGTGATGAACCGCTTGTCCTCCTTGCGGCTCACCTCCTCGCCCATACCGCCGCGGCCGTGGCCGCAGTGGACCTCCGGCTCGGGACCGTCGTCTTCGGCGTGCTGATACTCCGTCTCCGCGTCCGGAACGTCCGGATTGTCGGGTTCGCTGCTCATTCCTCGTCACCTCCCATGTGCTCGGTATCGAACTGTTCGGGCGGGTCCTCGCCGCGATGCGTCTCGTCCGTCGACGGACCGCCACAGCAGTCCTCGCGGCCGCAGAACGTGTCCGCGTCGCCGACGTCTGCCTCGTACAGCGGGCCGTCCGCCGGGTCCGGGCCGCCGTCCCCGCCCGCGTCGGCCGTGATCGCCCCGCCGTCGGCGGCGACGCGCTCGGCGTCGTCGAGTTCGTCGGCGGCGTACTCGATCGCCTTCACGATGTTCTGGTAGCCGGTGCACCGACAGAGGTTGCCGCTGATGGCGTCGCGGATCTCCGCCTCGTCGGGGTCGGGGTTCTCCTCGAGCAGGGCCTTCCCGGCCATCAGCATGCCCGGCGTGCAGTAGCCGCACTGGAGGCCGTGCTCCTCCTTGAAGCCCTCCTGCAGCGGGTGCAGCTCCGGCCCGGCGTCCGGGAGGTCCTCCATCCCCTCCACCGTGAGGATCTCGCTGCCGTCCGCCTGCGCCGCGAACATCAGGCAGGACTTGATCGGCTCGCCGTCCACGAGGACGGTGCAGGCGCCGCAGTTGCCCGTGTCGCAGCCGATGTGGGTGCCCGTCATGTCCAGGTCCTCCCGGATCGCGTGGACGAGCAGGCGCCGCGGCTCGACCTCGATCGTGTGCTCGGTACCGTTGACCGTCAGCGTGATCTCGCGTTCGTCGCTCACTGTGTAACCCTCCGTTTGACCGCGCCGGCGCGCTCGGCGGCGTCGCCGAGCGCCCGCTGCGCCAGCACGTCGACCATTCGCTCCTTGTAGGCGGCGTCGCCGTGTTCGTCCGATTCGGGGTTCGACGCCTCGGCGGCCAGCTCGCCCGCCTCCTCGAACAGCTCCGGGCTCGGACGCTCGCCCTCCAACGCCGCCTCGGCCTCGGCCGCGCGGGCGTTCGTGATGTCGACGGCGGTCATGGCGATGCCGGCCGACTCGATCCGCCCGTCGTCGTCGAACCGCAGCCGCGCCGCGACGCCGGCCATCGCGTAGTCGCCGGTCTTGCGCTTCAGCTTGTGGTAGGCGCTGCCCTCCCGCTCGGTAGGGGTGGGCACGCGTGCCTCCGTGATGAGTTCCTCCTCGCCCAGCGTCGTGTCGTACGGGAGCAGGAAGAACTCGTCCGCGGGGATCGCCCGCTCGCCGTCGGGGCCCTCCACGACGACCTCCCCGTCGTGGGCGATGAGCACGCTCCCCCAGTCGCCCTTGGGGTCCGCCTGCGCGACGGAGCCGACGACGGTGCCGCGGTTGCGGATCTGGGGATCCGCGACGAGCGGCGCCGTGTCGGCGAAGCTGCCGTACCGCTCGTCGATCAGGTCGGAGTCCTCCACGTCGGCGTGACGCGCGAGCGCCCCGAGCTTCAGGTAGCCGTCCTCCTCGCGGAGGTACTCGAGCGAGTCGATGCCGTTGATGTCGACGACCACGTCCGGGTTCGCCAACCGGAACCGCAGCATCGGCACGAGGCTCTGTCCGCCCGCGAGAAGCGTCGGCTCGTCGAGGCTCTCCAGCAGGCTGACCGCCTCCGCGACCGTGTCCGGCTCGTGGTGTTCGAACGGCGCGGACTTCATCCGAACATCCCCCGGATCTTGTCGGTTACGCCGGAGTCGGTCTCCTCGACCTCGGTCATCTCCGACTCGATGGAGCCGAAGAAGTTGTCCACGATCTTGTTCGCGACGGGGTTGATCACCCGCCCCCCGAGCTGGGCGATCCGCCCGGAGACGTCCGCCTCGGTCCACCACTCGATCCGGGAGCCGTCGCCGTCCTCCTGCGGATGGATGTGCATCCCGGAGTTCATGCTGAAGCCGCTGCCGCTGGCGGAGCCGGATCCGGAGGCCGTCATGATGAACTCGTCCTCGTCGCGGTCCTCGATGGTGACCGTCGTCTCGAACTTCGGCTTCACGCTGCCGACGCCGACCTGCATCAGCGCGGCGTAGTCCTGGTTCGCACGGAACGCCCGGCCGGCGACGTCGTCGGCGTCCGCCTCCGGCAGCGTCTCGATGCCCTCCTCGGCCTCGTAGGAGTCCCACTCGAAGGAGTCGTCCATCGGGGTGATATACGAACACCCCTTCAGGGAGTCCCGTACAGCGATGGGGTCCGAGAGGACGACCCACGCCTTCTCCGGCGGGACGCCGTCGAGCTCGAACTCGCCGTCGAACTCCATCAGCCGTCCACCTCCGTCGTCGACGTCGTTCGCTGTCCCGTGCCCGTCATCTTTTATAGCACCCCACTATGTGCATACTATTACCTCCACCCGTGGTATCGGATAGCACCCAAATAAATGTTCATGAAGTCGGAGGCGTCGCCGGAGTTTAGCCGTGAGCGTACCAGAGACGGGTGAAACCGATGACACACGACGACCACGCGACCCGGAGGACCGACGGCGGGTCCGGCCACGACAACGGCGGGTCTGGCCACGATGACGGCGGGGTGATCGGCTGGCGGGAGGGCGCCGACCGCGTCCGTGACCTCCGCGAGCGCCTCCTCGACCGCATCGGGACCGAGACCGTGGGCATCGACCGCATCGCGGGCCGGACGCTCGCGGGAGCGCTGGACGCGCCCCGGGCCGTGCCGGAACGGAGCCACGCGACGATGGACGGCTACGCGTTCGCCGCGGGCGACGACTACCCGCTCGAGGTGATCGGGGCCGACGTGTTCCCGGAGGACGACCCGCCCGAACTCGCCGCCGGCGAGGCTGTGCGGATCGCGACCGGGGCGCCGGTCCCCGGGTCGGCCGACGCGGTGCTCAAGCGGGAGGAGGCGGCCGTCGAGGACGGACAGCTCACCGGTCCCGACCTCGACGCGGGGACGTACGTCTCCGAGCGCGGGAACAACGTCGCCGAGGGTGAACGGCTGTTCGAGGCGGGCGAGCGACTCGCGCCCCGCGACGCGCTCCTGCTCGGCGATCTGGGCCTCGACGAGGTGACGGTTCGGGAGCGGCTCTCGGTCGGCCTGCTCGCCACGGGGACGGAGATCCACGAGGGCCGCAGCCGCGACCTCGACTCCCCGATGCTCGCGAACCTCGTCTCGGCGTGGGGCCACGATCCGACGTACGAGGGGTCCGTCCCCGACGAGTACGATCGTGTCGAATCGCGGATCGCCGCGCTCGCGGCCGACCACGACGTCGTCGTCACGACGGGCGGCACGAGCGTCGGCGACAAGGACTACGTCGTCCGCGCGCTCGACGCGCTGGGGGAGGTGCTGTTCCACCGCGTCGCCCTCCGGCCGGGCAAGCCGATCGCCGTCGGGGATCTCCCCGACCAGAACGCGGTCGCCGTCGCCATCCCGGGCAAGCCGGTCGGCGCCCACGCGGTGACGACACTCGTGGCCCGACCGCTGTTCACCGGCGAGTCCGGACTCTCGACCGTCGAGGCGACCCTCTCGGCCGACGTGGGGATCGGTCCCGCCGGGTTCACCTACGCCGTGCCGGTCGTCCTCGAGGACGGGACCGCGACGCCGTTGGGACACGCCGACTCCGCGCTGCAGGTGTACGAGGAGACGTTCGACCCGAGCGTGCTCTCCTCGAGCACGCGGGCGACGCGAGCGGACGGGTTCGTGCTCACGGAGACGGGACTCGCCGCCGACGACGCCGTCGACGTCGTCCCGTATCCGGCGGTCGAGCGATGACCGACGGGGACCTGCCGATCGTGTCGCCCCCGTTCGACGCCGCGGACGCCGGCGGGGACGAGGACGACGCCCCGCGGGTCGCCGGCGTCGTCCTCGCCGCCGGAACGAGCTCGCGCTTCGGCGAGCGGAACAAGCTCGTGGCGCCGGCCGGGAACGACGACGGCGAACCGCTGGTTCGGGCGGCCGCCCGCACGCTGTTGCAGGCGGGGCTCGCGCCGGTCGTGGCGGTCGTCGGCCACGAGGCCGACCGCGTCGTGGACGCCCTCGACGGGCTCGAGGTGCGAACGGTCCGCAACGACGAGTTCGAGAGCGGCCAGGCCTCCTCCGTCCGGGCCGGGGTCGACGCCGTCGCGGCGGCGGAGCCGCCGGTCGACGCCGCGGTCGTCGCGCTCGGCGACATGCCGTTCGTCGACCCCGCGACGGTACGGTCGCTGGTCGACGCCTACGCCGCCGGCGTCGGCGGCGCGCTCGCGCCCGCCCACGAGGGTCGGCGGGGGAACCCGGTACTGTTCGACCGGCGGTTCTTCGAGCCCCTCACCGACGTGGACGGCGACGTCGGCGGCCGGGCGGTCCTCCTCCAGAGCGACGACTCCGCGCTCGTCGCCGTCGACGACCCGGGGGTCCGACGGGACGTCGACGAGCCGACCGACCTGTAGGCGGCGAGGCCCCCGACTGGTTACTCCCCGTCGGACTCGACGGAGTCCAGCTTCTCGACGACGATCTCGCCGTCCTTGACGTGCCACTCCACTCGGTCGCCCGCGCCGACGTCGAGGAAGTTCCGGACCGACTTCGGGACGGTTGTGAGGTTCTTCTCGGAGACTTTCGTGTCCGTCAGCGTACCCATCGGTCCGGGGTAGACACGTAGCGCATACGTAGTTTTCGCTATGAAGGTGAGCCCGACCGGGCGTCGGGCCGGGTCGGCCCCCCGGACTCCCAGCGGTGGGTGCCGCTGTCGGAGGCCTTCGAGAAGTCGAGGTCGTAGCGGTCGGACTCGACGAGGACGGGCCCGGGGACGTACGCCTCGTCGCCGGCCGCGTCGAGGAGGCCGCGCTCGGCCATCGTCCCGAGGACGTCGCGGACGGTCCGCTCGCGACCGTCGAGCAGGTTCGCTTCCTCGACGACGGCCTCGACGGTGACCCGCCCCCGGAGCAGCGCCAGCCGGATCGCCGCGACCCACGCCGGCTCGCGCCTCATCTCACGACACACGACCCGCACGAGGAACAGGACACATATATAGTTTCTTCCGACACGGAGCGATCGTAACCGTCGACGGCTTCACCGAGCGCGTCGCGGGCGGCGGCGATGGCGCCGCCGGAGTCTCACGGGATCGGCGAAGAGAGCGGAGACGACGGCAGCGGAACGGCCGAGAGATGCAGGGATACCCGTGCCGTCGTCCGTCCGTTCGCGTCCGGGACCGCGGACGGTTCACCGACCGTCCGCGCGGGCCGGGGCCACTCCTCGTCGCCCTCGGTCCCGGGGTCGTGTCACTCCCCGCTCGCGTTCTCCGAGGCGTTTTGCGCCTCCTCCAGCGCGTGCCACGACAGCCGCGGGGTCCGCGCCGCCGAGGTCTGGTCGACCCGCCGGGCGGTCGTCTTCGTCGGCGCCGCGTGCAGTTCCTCGTCGGTGTCGGCGAACGCCTCGTTGAACGCGTTCGCCAGGTCCTCCAGCGAACGCCTGTTCTCGACCTCCGTCGGTTCGGTCAGCATCGCCTCGGGCACCATCTCGGGCCACTTCGTCGTCGGCGGGTGGACGCCGTAGTCGAGCATTCCCTTCGCCACGTCGGCGGCGTCGCGGTCGCCCGCGGTGGCGGCGAACTCGTGGTGGAACGGACCGTACGGCACGTCCATGTCCAGCAGGCTCGCGAGGTAGTTCGCGTTCAGCGTCGCCTTCGCGGAGGCGTCGAGCAGCCCCTCGTCGCCCAGCCGGCGGATGTACGCGTACGCCCGGATCAACACGAGCCAGTTGCCCGAGAACCCGTGCACCTTCCCGATGCTGTGCTCCGGGTCGAACAGTTCGTACTCGGCGTCCGCCGCCGAGTCGTCCCCGTGCCCGTGGTCGTGACCCGCCAGCGCGCCGCCGTCGGCGGCGGCGACGGTGTCGGCGGCGCTTCCCGTCTCGTCCGCCGTCCGTACCCGCGGGCGGGGCAGGAACGGCGCCAGATCGTCGACGACGCCGACCGGTCCCGCGCCGGGGCCGCCGCCGCCGTGGGGCGTGGCGAACGTCTTGTGCACGTTGTAGTGCATGATGTCGAACCCCATGTCGCCCGGCCGGGCGCGCCCGAGCAGGGCGTTGAGGTTCGCGCCGTCGTAGTACAGCAGCCCGCCGGCGTCGTGCACCATGTCGGCGATCTCCGTGATGTCGCGCTCGAACAGCCCCACCGTGTTGGGGTTGGTGAGCATGAGCGCGGCGGTGTCCTCGGAGACCGCAGCCTCCAGCGCCTCCACGTCGACGCGGCCGTCCTCGCCCGAGGGGAGTTCGACCACGTCGTAGCCGGCCATCGCCGCCGTGGCGAAGTTGGTGCCGTGGGCCGACGCCGGGATGATCACCTCGCTTTTGTCGTTGCCGTGGTGCTCGTGGTACGCCTTCGCGACGGCGATCCCCGTGAACTCGCCGGCGGCGCCGGCGGGCGGCTGCAGCGTCACGGCGTCCATCCCGCCGATGGTCGCGAGGTACTCCTGCAGGCCGTGGAGGAGCTCGAGGTTCCCCTGCACGGTCTCGGGGTCGCGGTCGGGGTGGACCGCCGCGTTCGGGTCGGCGGCGACGGCGTCGGCGAAGGAGGGGTTGTACTTCATCGTGCACGACCCCAGCGGGTACGGGCCCGTCTCGACGCTCCAGTTCATCTGCGACAGGCGGGTGTAGTGGCGCGCGAGTTCCGGCTCCGAGAGGCCCGGCAGCTCCAGGGAGTCCCGCGTCAGGTCGTCCGGGAGTGCGGAACCCTCCCCGGGGTCGACCTCGGCGGAGTCCTTCTCCGAGAGCAGGGGTTCGTTGCGCTCGTCGTCGCCGTAGCGGGCCTGGTCGTAGTTCACGCGAACCACCCCTGTGGTGAGGGTGAGCTCGTCGGACGTAGTCCGACGTAGTTCATGCTGTCACCTCCGCGAACGCGGCGACGAGGTCGTCGGCCGCGTCGACGTTCAGGTCGGTCACGCACACCTGCAGCGTCTCGTCGTCGAGCGTGTGGACGGCGAACCCGCGGTCCGCCAGCCCGGCAGCGACGCCGGGGGCGTTGTCGACGCCGACCGTGAACTCGCGGAAGTGGTGGCGGTCATCGAGGGGAGCCTCGACGCCGTCGATCGCGTCCAGCGACGCCGCCACCGACGCGGCGTCGCGGACGCAGTCCTCGGCGAGATTGACGAGCCCCTCGGGACCGAGGTAGGCCGCGTGCATCGCCGCCCGCAGCGCCACCCACGACTGGTTCGTACAGATGTTCGAGGTCGCGCGCTCCTTACGGATGTGTTGCTCGCGCGTCTGCAGCGTCAGCGTGAACGCGCGGCGCTCCTCGGCGTCCTCGCTCTTGCCGACGAGCCGGCCGGGGACCTGTCGGAGGAAGTCGTCCCGACAGGCGAACAGCCCGAGCCCCATCCCGTAGCTCGCGGGCAGCCCGAGCGCGCCGGCCTCGCCGACGACCACGTCGGCGCCGACCGACGCCGGCTCCTCCAGCAGGGAGAGGGCGACCGGGTCCGAGCCGACGCAGAAGAGCGCGTCGTGCTCGTCCGCGAGATCGCCGATCGCCGCCAACTCGGGCTCGATCGCGCCCGTCACGGTCGGCGTCTCCGCGTACACGAAGGCGGTGTCCTCGTCGACCGTGTCCGCGAGGGCGTCGAGGTCCGCGGTGTTGTCCGCGTAGGAGTACGTCTCGACGGTCAGATCCGAGCCGTCGACGTAGTTGTCGAGCGTCCCGCGCTTCCCGTCGCGCAGGTCCTCGGGTACGAGCACGGTCGAGCCGGTGGTCGAGCGAACGCGGTCGGCCAACAGCGCCGCCTCCGCGAGCGCGGCCGCGGCGTCGTACATCGAGCAGTTGGCGATCGACAGTCCCGTCAGCTCGACGAGGATCGACTGGTACTCGAACAGCGCCTGCAGGAACCCCTGGGTGATCTCCGGCTGGTACTGCGTGTAGCTGGTGAGGAACTCCGAGCGCGAGGAGAGGTCGTCGACGACCGCCGGAACGTAATGCGAGTAGTGACCCCTGCCGAGGAACTCGGTGAGGTCGTCGTTGCGGGCGAACGTCTCCCCGAGGTCCGTCCTGACGGTTCGCTCGTCCCGCTGTGGGATGCCGAACTCCCCGTCGAAGGCGACCGTCTCGGGGATGTCGAACAGCTCGGCCTCGTCGTCGACGCCGAGCGCGTCGAGCATCGCCGCGGTCTCCTCGGCGGTGTGGGGCGCGAACGGCGACCCGCCCGCTCCGGCGGATCGTCCGCTCATCGGGGGGCCACCCCGACACGTCCGTGTGGGTTGATCGCCGCCGCATGTCCACGTCTGTCCATAGATGTGCCTACGGCGCGCCCACCAAGAGTCGTTCGTTCCCGGGCGGTGCGGCCGGCTGTCGGCGCGGGCGTGAGACGTATCCGTCGCCGGCGCCGAGCGACGGCGTGACCGACCCGGTCGACCCGCCGAAGGCCGACCCGCTCGACGTGGCCGGGGAGGCGTCGGTGTCGCCGCGGCCGTACGCGGACCTCGTCACGGGCGTGATGGAGGCGCGCGACTGCGCGAAGCCCGTCGCCGAGGACTGGGTTGACGAGCACGGCCGCGAGGCGGCGGAGCGACTGCTGCTCGCCCGGTGGGCCTGACGGGGGCGCGGCTCCCTACCCGGCCGTCGTCGATGTCTCGGTGAACGCGGACTCGTCCACCCGCAGCGACGCCCAGTACACCGAACCGTCGTATCGGACGACGTACTCGCCGCTGGCGCGCCACGGCTCCGACTCGTGTTCCCACGCGAGAGCCACGGGCTCGCGCTCGCGGAACCGATCCACGAGTGTTCGGAACGCCTCGCTCGGCTCCTCGTCGCCGGCGACGTGGTACCCCGAGTAGTCGTCGCCGTCGGGCGCGGGCGTCTCGGGATCGATCGCGGCCTCGAGGATCTCGCGCTCCTCGCGGGGGAGCACCGCCAACGAGAAGCCGAACCGCTCGCGCACGTCGGCCCCGAACGCGGCCGCCGAGGCGACGCGCTCGGCCGTCAACTCGTAGGTGTACACGCTGTACGTCGACCCGCCGTCGGCCTCGAAGCGGGCGGGGCCGTTCGGCCAGACGACCACCGAGTACTCGGGATCGGGAACGAGTACCGACTCCCGGACGGCCTCGGGACGGTACGAGAGGCTGGTTCCGATCCCGATCGGTCGCTCGTCGTCGTACCCTCGGTCCGTGAGCACTTCCCTGTCCACAGCCGGGAGGTCCCCGTAGCGGATCCGGTCGTTCGGCCCGGGCGTTCCCTCGCCGTCGTCGACCCGGATCGGGTCGATCGTCACGGAAAAGGAGCGCAGCTCCCGGGAGTCGACCGGATCGGCAGCGAACCGGTACACGCCGTCGTTCACGAGTACCGGCCGATCGGTCGGGAGCGGCACGTCGGTGTCCTCGGTCCGCACGGGGCCCTCCTCCACGACGCGGACCGCGAGGTCGTCGCCAGAGTCGGGATCGCCCTCCCCCTCGGTACCGCTGTCGCCGAAGGTGTACAGCGCCTCCCGCGCGAGCCCCGGGTCGTCAGCGACGGTCATGCGGAGGGAGGCGGTCGGGGAGGCCGCACAGCCGGTACAGCCGCCGGTGGTCGTCGCCGCGAGCGTCGCCGTCGTCGCGAGGAACGACCGGCGGTCCAGTTCCATGGTCGCGGTACACGACAGATCGACAAGAAGAGTCCGGAGGCCAAAGCGGCGATTGTAGCGACCGGACGTCGATCCGACTGGGGGGTGACCGATCCCGGCGGCCGACCCTCAGGCGATCTGGTCGCGGTACTCGTCGGCCGAGAGCAGGTCGTCGAGGTCGGCCTCGTCGACGTCGATCTCGAGCATCCAGCCGTCGCCGAAGGGGTCCTCGTTGACGAGTTCGGGCGCGTCGAACAGGTCCTCGTTCACCGCGATCACGGCGCCGGAGACCGGAGCGTACAGGTCCGAGACGGCCTTGATCGACTCGACGACGCCGAACTCGGCGCCCGCGTCCACGGCGTCGCCCTCGCTCGGGAGTTCGACGAAGACTACGTCGCCCAGTTCGTCCTGTGCGAAGTCGGAGATGCCGACGCGGCCCGTCTCCGGGTCGATCCACTCGTGTGACTCGCGGTAGCGACGGTCGTCGGGAACGTCGAAGCTCATCGTCTATCGGAGTTGCGGGGACGGGGGTACTTGGGTGTATCCGAACCGGCGCGCTACTCGAAGGGAACCGAGACGACCTTCGCGCGCTTCTCGCGTGCCCGAACGACCACGTTGACCTCTGTTCCGGGGTCGGTGAGGTCGACCGGGAGGTAGCCGAGCGCGACCGGCTTGTCGAGGCTGGGGCTCATCGTCCCCGAGGTGACCGTCCCGACGACGTGGCCGTCCTCGTTGGTCACGTCGTAGCCGTGGCGCGGAACGCCGCGGTCGAGCAGTTCGATGCCGACGAACGTCTCCTCGACGCCCGCCTCCGCCTGCGCGGCGAGCGCGTCGCGCCCGACGAACTCGGCGTCCAGATCGACCGCGAAGCCGATGTCGGCCTCGTAGGGCGTCCGGGGCTCGTCCTCCGGGTGGAAGTCCTGCCCCGACAGGAGGAACCCCTCCTCGATGCGCAGCGTGTCGCGCGCGCCGAGGCCGCACGGCGTCGCGTCGGCGGCGAACAGCTCCCACACCGCCTCGGCGTCCGACCACGGACACAGCACCTCGAAGCCGTCCTCCCCCGTGTAGCCCGTGCGGGCCACCCAACAGTCCACGCCGGCGAGGGGCACGAACGTCGCCGAGAACCGCGAGAGGTCGCGCACGTCCGGGCCGCCGTCGTCGACCGCGCCGGCGACGAGGCCGGGCGCGTCGGGGCCCTGCACCGCGAACATCGCCCAGTCCTCGGTGACGTTGCGGACCTCGCAGTCGAGGCCCCACTCGTCGCGGTGGTCGACCCAGCGCTCGTGCATCTGTGCGTCGTGGCCCGCGTTCGGGATGAACAGGTACGCCGGGACCGTCTCGTGGTCGTCGCCGGCGGCGCCGCCGTCGGTCTCGGCGACCCCGTCGCCGCCGACCGCGCCGTCGTCGGTTCGCTCCTCGTCGGGGAGCCGGTAGACGACGGTGTCGTCGAGCATCACGCCGTCCTCGCGGGTGATCGCGGCGTACTGGGCGTCGCCCGGCGAGAGGCTGGTCACGTCGTTGGTCGTGAGGCGGTTCAGGAGGGTCGTCGCGTCGGGGCCGGCGACCTCGATCTCTCCCATGTGGGAGACGTCGAAGACGCCGGCCGACTCGCGCACCGCCGCGTGTTCGGCGCGGATCGAGTCGAACTCCACGGGCATGTCCCACCCGCCGAACTCGGTGAACTTCGCGTCGCGCTCGGCGTGGGCCTCGCGGAGGGGCGGCTTCCGGAGCGTCATACCCGCGAGGTCGGTCGGAGGCGAGTAATGGTTTGGTATTCCGGCGCGGACCGTCCCGCCCGCGGCGACCGCCGCGCGCCGGCACCTCATGACCGTTGAGAATCTGTTCTGATAATCCGAGAGAACGACATAACTCCGTCGACCAATCACCCATGAACAAATGGTCGAACTCGTGAGTGACGGATCGTTCTACTGGTACCTGTTGGCGTACGTTGTCGCGGTTGTCGGTTGTGCGGTCTCGCTCCGTCGGACGAGCCGGATCGACGACCGAGAAACGCGCCGGGGGTTGGTGGCGTTACTGGTCACCAGCGGCGGGTGGGCGGCCGCACAGCTCGGCTATCTTCTGGCCCCGGTCGGGGCGCTCCAGTACTCGCTGTACCTCGCCGGCCTTATCGTCGGGCTCACCACCATCGGCGGGTGGCTCTACTTCTGTTCGGCGTACACCGGCCGGACGTTCCACCGGAACCGAACGTACCGCCGGGTCGCCGTGGTCGCGTACGTCGGTATCGTCGCCGTGAAACTGACCAACCCGTTCCACGAGCTGTACTTCGTCGCCAGCCCCATGGCGACGCCGTTCCCCCACCTCGCGATCCAGCCCGGACTGGCCCACTGGGTCGTCACGGGGCTGTCGTACGCGCTGGTTTCGGTCGGCTTCTTCATGCTGCTCGATCTGTTCATGGAGTCGAATTTCAACACGCGGCCGCTGGCCGCGCTCATGGGTGCGACCGCTCTGCCTGTGCTGTTCGACCTCGTCGAGATGACGAGCACGACCGTGCCGGACCTGAGTCTCGAACCCGTCGGCGTCGCGGTGTTCGCGGTCGGAACCCTCTACATCTTCGAGGACCGGTTCCTCTCGATACAGCTGTCCAGCGGCGTCGACGACGCGTTGATCTACCTCGACGGCAACGACCGGGTTCGGGAGGCGAACGGGCTCGCGCGCGACTGGTTCCCGGAGCTCGACGGCGCACGGGGACAGGAGCTGGGGGCGGTCGTCCCCGACATCGCTTCGGCGCTCGACGACGAGGAGGGGATCCTCGAACGGCGGACGGAGGACGAGGCGCGATACTACCTCGTCTCCACGACGGAGTTCGTCCACGCCGGCGGCGCCGTCGGGCGGCTGGCGATGGTGAGCGACGTGAGCGACACCGAGCGCTACAGGCGGGAGCTGGAGCGACAGAACGACCAGCTCGAGTCGCTCGCGGCCGCGATGCGCCACGAGCTGCTCAACACCCTCCAGATCGTCGCGGGTCGCGTCGACATCGCGGGTGCGGAGCTGGAGTCCGGCGACGTCCAGTCCGCCCGGAACTCCCTGCAGACCGCCTCCGACAGCGCCCGTCGGATGCGACGGCTCGTCGAGGACTTCGCCGAAGTCGCTCGACAGGGGCGAACCGTGGAGGGGACCGACTTCGTGTCGTTCGACGCGGCCGTCGAGGAGGCGTGGACGGCGATCGACACGGACGGCACGGAGCTCGTGAGCGACGCCGAGGGCGCGGTCGAGGCCGACGCCGATCGGCTCGCCTCGCTGCTCGCGAGCGCGTTCCGCTTCGGCGTTCACAACGACGCCGACCGGATCACGGTTCGGCTCCACGAGGAGGGGTTCTCGGTCGCCGGCGATGGCGACGAACACCCCGGGATGGACCCCGAGGCGTTCTTCGAGTACGGCGGCGCCGTCCCCGACGCGGAGGCCGGGATCGCGCTGCCGAACGTGCGGACGTTGGCTCGGGTCCACGGGTGGACGGCGACGATCGACGCCGAGTACGACAACGGGGTCAGGCTGGTCGTTGAGAAGGTGTGTGCGGAGCCGACAGATTCGACAGAATCAACAGAATCGACGGAGGCGACAGAATCGACAGATCCGGCGGAGCCGAACGCGGCGCCGTCGGCGACGGGTGAGACGGCCGCCACCGAGCCTCAGTAGGCGTCGACGTACGCCGCCACGTCGAGCAGCCGGTTCGAGAAGCCGTACTCGTTGTCGTACCACGTCAGGATCTTCGCGATCCCCTCGTCGTCGTCGCCGACGACGTTCGTCGACCGCAGGTCGACGTACGACGAGAACGGCAGCCCGATGATGTCGCGGCTGACGACCTCGTCGTCGGTGTAGCCGAGCACGCCCGCGAGCGAACCCGAGTCGGCCGCGTCGCGGAACGCCTCGTTGATCTCGTCGGCCGACGGCGACGACTCCAGATCGACGACGAGCTCGGTGAGCGATCCGTTCGGAACGGGCACGCGCATCGCCATGCCGTCGAGCTTGCCCTTCAGCTGGGGCAGGATCTCCGTCGCCGCCTGCGCGGCGCCCGTCGAGGTGGGCACGATGTTCTCGGCGGCCGCGCGGCCGCGCCGGGTCTTCGCCTTCGGGCCGTCGACGAGGTTCTGGCTCCCGGTGTAGGCGTGAACCGTCGTCAGCGTCCCCGAGGCGATACCGAACTCCTCGTCGAGCACCGTCGCGACCGGCGTCACGGAGTTGGTCGTACAGGAGGCGTTCGAGACGACCGACTCGCCCTCGTACTCCTCCTCGTGGTTCACGCCGTACACGAGCTGCTTGACGGGCTCGTCGCCCTTCGGCGGCGCGGAGATGACCGCCACGTCGGCGCCCGCCTCGACGTGCTTCCCGGCGTCGCCCTTGGTACGGAAGACGCCGGTACACTCCAGCGCCACGTCCACGTCGAGGTCGTCCCACGGGAGGTCCGCCGGGTCCTGCTCGTCGAGGATCGGAACGGCGGTGCCGCCGACGCTCAGTTCGCGGGCGTCGGCGTCGTACTCGATCCCGTCGAGCCGGCCCATCACCGAGTCGTAGGAGGCCAGATACCGCATCTCCTCGCCGTCCATCACGTCGTTGACGCCCGCGATCTCTATCCGCGGGTCCTCCAGCACCGCCCTGAACACGTTGCGGCCGATCCGACCGAACCCGTTCAGCCCCACGCGGACCGGATCGTCGACGTCGTCGCCGGCAGCGAGGTATGATTTACTCATATCCGAATAACCAATCGCCGGCGACTTATCGCTTGCGGGTGCGTCTGAACGACGATCGGGTCATCGACGCCAGCCGTCGTCCCGAGGGTATCTCCGCCGTCGTCCGCACGTCCGTCGACCGACGGAGTCCCCCGAGGTCAGTCGGCGGAGTCGTCGCGGGCCGTGGGGAGCGACAGCACCGCGTCGGGGGTCGCGTCGAGGTCGTCGTCCCTCCTCCGGCCGTCGTGTCCCTCCCCTCGGCCGTCACGCCCCGTCCCGTCGGGGTCAGCGGCGTGGCCCCCACGACCCGCGGCCCCGCCGTCGGTGACGAGTCCTGAGGCGTCCCCGGTGTCGAACGACAGCGAGGCGCCGATCGCGTCGGCTCCCCACCGGGCGACCCAGAGGTCGAGGTCGTCGGCGTGTTCGAGGGGCGTCTCCGTGGCGTCCGTGAGGGCGTCGACCTCATGGGACGGGACCGACCCGTCGCCGCGGAACGTGACGGCCACGGTGTCGGGGGCGACCGCGCTGGCCGTCACCGCGAGCGGCCCGGCGAACCGATCGACGAGAGCCGACACCGTTCGAGCGACGACCGTCCGGAGCGTGACCGGGTCGGCCACGACCCTCGGACACTCCGACTCGACCGAGATGACCACTGACCGTTCGACGGCCGCCTCGGCGACGGCGTCGTCGAGCATGTCCGCGACGGACACGGGAACCGGGTCGTGGGGTCGATCGACGAGTTCGTCGACGAGCCGCGCGTCCTCCGCGACCGAGAGGAGGTCGCTCGCGTGACGTTCCGCCGACGCGAGGTCGCCGCGAGCGGACTCGCTGTCGCGCTCGTCCCCCTCGACGGCCTGTCGAGCCAACTGTACGTTGCCGAGGACGACGTTGAGGTCGTTTCGGATGTTGTGCCTGAGAACACGGTTCAACACCGCCAGCCGCTGCTGTCTGGTCTGCTGGGCGGTGATCTCTTGAAAGACGACGCTGTACCCGGCCACTCCGTCGGTTCCGTCGTCCACCGCCGTCGCCGAGACCGCGAACGTCCGGCGTCCGTCGTCGCCGCGGATCGAGACGGTCTGGTCGTCGCGGGTCGGGTCGATGTCCGTTCCGACCATGTCGTCGATCCCTCGTTTGAGCGTCGCCGACGCGTCGACGTCGAACGCGGACGCCGCCGCCGGGTTGACGCGGACGATCCGTCCGGCGTCGTCGACGAGCACGACCGGCGAGTCCAAGTGGTCGAGCGTCGCCGTCTCGGTGAGCCGCCGCGCGGTCGGATTGATCTCGAACATGTCCGTGTTGCCGATGGTGTAGGCGTCGACGGCGACGTGCGCGAGGAACGCGACCGCGAGGAGGTTCAGGTACGGCAGGTCGCCGACCCCGAACGTCCACAGCAGCGCGGGAACGAGCGGGGGGACGGTACTGACGACGATCCCGGTGGTCTCCGTCCGATACAGCTCGTAGCGCCGGGCAGTGTCAAGAAGTATCACGGTTCCCGCCGCGATCATTCCGATCCCGACGAGCCAGACCCCCTCTCCCAGGGGCGTGAGGTCGTATCGAACGGTGACGAACGCGCCGGTCGGCACCGTTCGAAACCCGTTCCACAGCAGACCGGTCGCGGGCGTCGCGAGCGCGAGCGAGACGACCAGCGGCGGGAACAGCCACTGCAGCCGGTAGACCGGGCGACGGATCAGCGCGCCGTGGCCGCTGTACGCGAGTGCGAACGTGAGAAACGAAACCCCGACCACGGCGATCCCCATCAACGCGACGCTCTCGATGAGGACCCGAACGTCGAGGGTGGGGATCAGCATCCCGACCGCCGTCGCCGCGCAGAACACCGCCTGCCCCGCGAACGCGACGGCCAACCAGACGGCGCCCGGCCGCGACCGGTACCGGAACAGCGACCGGACCAGCGCCGCCGATCCGACGGCCGCGAGTGCCGCCCCCACGAACAGTCCCACCCCCGTGCTCATTCGGAGGACGTCGATACCGACTCGGCTTAACAGATCGCCTCCGGAAATCGCGAGTGATAGCCGCGGGGCGAACGCGCGTCTCCGGGGGGAGAAGGCTTATTCGGGGGAACGAACTACCTGGGGTCAGAATGCGCGACGACCGCGACGATCCGTTCCGCGACATCTTCGACGAGATCGAGCGGATGATGAACGAGATGTCCGGCGCGGCGGCGGCGGGCGAGTCCGGCGGCGACGCCGGCTTCGGCGACGAGACCCACGTGTCGGTGTACGAGGAGGGGCAGACGCTCCGCCTCGTGGCCGACCTGCCGGGGGTCGAGAAAGGAGGCATCGACCTCCAGTGTGACGGCCGCACGCTCACGATCTCCGCGGAGGGCACCGGTCGCCGCTTCGACGAGCGGGTTCGCCTCCCCGTCCGCGTCGACGAGCACTCCGCGTCCGCCTCGTTCAACAACGGCGTGCTCGAGGTCACGTTCGACGCGCTGGAGCCCTCCGCCGACATCGACGTGGAGTAGTTCGCACGCTCCCTCGACGGAGTCCGCCGCTCGCTACTGCCGTGCCGTCCGTCGGACCAGCGCCGCCAGGTCCGCGTCGAACCCCTCGCGGTACTTCTCGGCCGAGTCGACGGTCGGCCGCGCGTTGGTCTCGGAGACGACGAGCCGGCCGTCGGACTCCAGCACGTCGACCCCGAGCAGGGGAATCCCCAACTCCTCGGCCGCACGCTCCGCGAGCCGCCGCGGCTCCGCCCCGAGGTCGACGCCCTCGGCGACGGCGCCCCGGTGGACGTTGTGCTTCCACCTCCCCTCCGCGAGCGCCGCGTCCGGGAGCCGGCGCTCCACGGCGCCGGCGTAGCCGCCGCCCAGCACCATGACGCGGTAGTCGGTCGCACCGGGGAGGAACTCCTGCAGCAGGTACGACTTGTCGCCGGTCGCGCGGTAGTCGTGGACGAGATCGAGGTAGTCGGTCACGCCCAGCAGCGAGTCCGGGTCGGCCACCTTCGCGACGCCGACGCCGCGGGTCGCGGAGTTGGGCTTCACAACCATCGGGTACCCGACCTCGTCGGCCGCGGCCAGCACGGCCTCGTCGTCGGCGGGGTTCGACACGAGGCGCGTCCGCGGCACCGGGAGCCCGGCGTCGGCGAGGCGTGTGAGCGTGCCGGCCTTGTTGCGCGAGGCGAGGACGGCCTCGCGGCCGTTCACCCACGGAACCCCGAGTCGGGCGTCGACCACCGCGCCCTCCATCAGTCGCGACGGGTACACCCAGCCGGCGTCGAAGCCGTCGAACTCCCCCGGGTTGGCCCGGAATTCGTGGTCGCCGTCGCGGTCGGCGTCCCCGTCCGCGACCCGGAGCACGCGCTCGTCCGGCCGGACGTGTTCGACGGCGATCCCGTGCGGGGCGAGGCGCTCGCGGAGGCGCTGGAACGTCTCCGCGCGCGTCGTCACCGCGAGACGGATGTCGGGGTCTGACGACGCCGTCGGCATCGGTCTGTCGGACCCGACGGTCGCCCGGCCTATAGCGGTTCGGCTCCCGGTCCGGGGGATCGACGCGGCGGCGGTGGGCGACGCGTCGCGGTCACGGCCCGGTTCGAACCCCCGGCAGCGACGTGTGTGCCGCAGTCCCGGACACGTGTACCGGGTCTGCGGGGCCTCGGTACCGTGCCGACACACGCCGCCCACCCACGACAGGCTCCCACACGCGCAGCCGCGGAAACGAGGCTTCTTACGGCGCGACGCGGTACCCGGAGTATGAGCGATTCCGACGTTCCCTCGCAGGTGCCCGCGGAGTGCCCGGGCTGTGGCGAGGAGACGCCCCACGAGGTGCTGAAGCCCGGCGGTCACGCCACGGTGCAGTGTACGGTCTGCGGTCACACCCACAAGGTCGAGGTGCCCGAACCGACGACCGTCGACGTGGACGTGGTCGTCTCCCAGGACGGCGAGTCCTACACCGCGACGCTCGACGGCGAGCCAGAACAACAGGTCGCGACCGGCGACGAGTTCATCGTCGAGACGGAGGAGGCGATCCAGCAGGTGCGCGTCACCTCCATCGAGCTGTCGGGCGACCGCCGCGTCGAGGAGTCCGACCTCGACCACGCCGCGACCGTCTGGACGCGCGTCGTCGACAACGTCGCCGTCAACATCACCGTCCACCCCAAGGACGGCCGCCGCGACGAGACACGGAGCCTGAAGGTGTACGTCCCCGGCGACTACGAGTTCACGGTCGGCGAGACGGTCTCGTTCGGCGACGACGAGATCGAGATCGAGGGCGTGCAGGTGCGCGACGAGTCCGCCGACACCTATCGCCACGAGAAGTTCGACCACGACGGCGACATGGTGTACGCCAAGGACGTGAAGCGAGTGTACGCCCGCGACACGAAGACGGCCGCCTGGTCCGCCTGGTAGCCCCGGCACCGACACCGTCGCCGCGGTCGCTCCCCTCGGATCGCCGATAGAAACGAGCTTCAGCGAGCGCTTTTCATCCGCCACGGTCACCGTCGGAGCGTGCGAGCCAGTTCCCGAACCTGCAGACCCTCCGCCCGCGGGGGCCGACGATGAGCGAGTGGCGCCTCGCGGACCCGAGCGCCCGGCTGACCGATCCCGACGCCGTCGAGTCGCCCCGAGAGACGACGTTCGCCGACGCGGCGGCGCTCGCGAACTTCGTCGTTCACGAACCGACCGCGCTCCCCGACGACTGCGCGGTCGAGACGGTGACGTACAGACCCGAACAGCCGCCGGGCAGGCCCGACGGCGTCGACGCGGCCGACATCGGGCAGACGCCGTGGAGCGACGGCAACCCCGCAAGCGTCAGGGCGGTCGTCCGCGGCGACGGCCGGGCGCTGCGGATCAAGCAGTTCCTGTACGACTGGGCGCCGCCGGCGGCCGGCGTCGCGCCGCTGTGGCGCACGCCCGACCCGACGCCCGTCGACTGCGGCGACGCCGTCGGCTGGCTCGGCACGGACTACGAGGACAGGCGCGGCGCGTGTGTCCAGCGCGACCGCGCCCAGATCGAGCTCTCGGTCACCGACGGCGCGTTCGATGACGACGAACTCGCGGCGACCCTCCGCGGGTTCGCCCCGGCCGATCCGGCCGCGAGCCGCGGCGTCCGCGAGGCGCCGTTTCACGCGCTCCACTACTGGGTTCGGTACGGCTGTCGGCCGCCCGGCGTCCCCCACGGCCTGTGGAACTATCCGGGTCCCCGCCCGTACGACGAGAGTCGACCGGTTTCCATGGTCGCGCTCGCGCGCGACCCGCCCGCCCGGCCGCTGGTGCCCGCGAGCGACGACATCTTCGTCCTCGACTCGGCGCTGGCGTTCCCCGAGGCGGACGCGGTCGAGGTCGTCCTCCGGAGCCGGGTGAACGGGAGCGACCACCTCTGGATCACCGCCGCGGCCGAGGGAAGTCCGCTCGCGCCCGACGTCCCTCCGGAGCCGGCCGACCAGTCCTGTGAGCGTCGCGAGCGGATCGACCGCCGCGGCACCGACGTGTACTACGCCGCCCTCGACGAGACGGACGGCGCGTGGGAGGCGCTGTGGCACGAGGAGGGGACCCGGTACGCCGCGTGGGCCGGCCCCTCCCTCGCGCTCGACGGCGCCGAGTTCCGCGAGGTGATCGACGGGATGACCGCGCCCTGACCCGGAGCGGCGACCCGGTCGGTACTCCGACGGGAACGCGACTCCCCAACCGGAGGGATGCCCTTTTATCCATCCGGCATAGCCTCGTGGACGAGCCATGCCGAGCGACGAGCGGACGGGGCTGGACAGCCACGAGCAGTTCCTGCTGTGGGCGGCCCGACGGACCGGGATACTCGAGGCGTTGCTGTCGACGGCGGGGACCCCGGCGGAGGTGGCCGCGGCGACGGACGTCGCCGAGCCGTCCGCCGAGCGCGTCGTTCGGGCGCTCGCGCACGCCGGGTTCCTCGAACGCGTCGACGACGAGTACGAGCCGACGAACCGGGCGCTCGGGCTGCTCGCCAAGCGCGACGTACGCTCGATCGGGTCGATCCCCCACGAGCTCGACCGGCTCGACGAACTGGTCGAACTGCCCGAGACGCTGGAGACCGGCGTGGCGCCCGAGCGACGCGCCGACTGGGAGGCGAACGCGCTGGGAGCCGACTACGCCACCGACGAGGCCACCGTTCGTGCGTGCGTCACCGCGGCCGTGCGGACCCTCCCCGAGGCCGAGTCCGTCGTCGATCTGAGCGGCGGCTCGGGCGTGTTCGCCCGGGAGTTCGTCGCCCGCGACCTCGAGGCGACGCTGGTGGCGTCGCCGTCGACGGCCGAACGGCTCGGCCGAGTGCACGGCGACCGCGTCCGGATCCACGCGGACGTTCCGGCGACGCTCGACCCGGAGTTCGACGTGGCGTTCCTCGGCGACGCCCTCTCCGCGATGGACCCGGCGGAGGCGCGGGCGACCTGCTCGGCCGCCGCCGACCTCCTCGATGGCGACGGCGCCGTCGTCGCGACGGACGTGTTCGCCAACGGTGACGACGTGGCGTCGGTCGCGGCGGAGGTCCGCGGACTCGCCGCCGGCCACGGCGGCGCCCACCCGCCCGGGGCCGTCCGCGACTGGTTGGTCGACGCCGGGCTCGCCGACGTGCGGGTGTCTGCGGTCCCCGGAACGGACCGTCGCGTCGCGGTCGGGACCACCGACTGACGGTGGAACGGTCTCCGGGAACAGGCCCCGGCGGCGGACTCCGAGAACGGTCTCCCCTTCGACAGCCGGTCACTCCGATCCGGTACGGGGGTCGATAGCGACGGTCACCACGTCCTCGACGAGCGTGCTGAGCACCCCCAGAAGCGTCGTGATCAGCGTGGCCGCGAGTATGACGGCGACGTCGCGGTCGCGGATCGCCGTCAGCGTCACTTCGCCGAATCCCGGGATCCCCAGCGCCGTCTCGACGAGATAGACGCCCAGCAGCAGGACCGCGAGCACGCGGATCGAGAACAGCGCGACCAGCGGCGGGGCCGCGTTGCGGAGCACGTGCGCGGCGACCCGTCGCGGCGGGGCACCGTTGGCTCGAAGTCGTTTCACGAACGGCTCCCCCGCCACGGCGGCCGTCTCCGCGGCCGCATAGCGCAGCAGCGTCGCGCCCAGCGTCGTCGCGACGACCGCGACGGCGACCGCGAGGACGGTCGGGTTGGACCCGGCGAACGGGCCCGCCTCGGGGTTCCACTGCGCGACGACGTCCGCGTTCCCGACCGCGAGCAGCGCGATCCCCTCCGCGAGGAGGAACGCCGGGAAGGCGGCACCCAGGTGGCCGAACGCGGCCGCGGCGCGACCGACCAGCCCGCGCCACAGCGAGGCCGCCAGTCCGCCGAGCACGGCCAGAACCACCGCGATGGCGACCCCCGGAACGAGGTACGCGAGCGTGAGACGCAACGCCGGCGCGAGAATGGCGTTCACCGGTCGCCCCTGTACGTACGACCGGCCGAACTGGAGCGTCCCCAGTTCCCACAGCCAATGGGCGTATCGGCGAACCAGCGGCTCGTCGTAGTGCAGCCGCTGGCGGTACTGCTCGGCGACCCGGCGTGCCTCCTCCGGCGGAAGTCCGAACTGGAGCAGGCTGAGGTTGTGGTCCGGCGCGGCGGCGAACGCGAGGAAGGCCCCGGTGAGCACGACCCAGACGACGAACAGCGCCCAGCCGACCCGGCGTGCGAGGAACGCGCGCCGGCTCACCGACGACCACCCCCGTTCGGGCCGGCAGTCCGGGGGTAGCGGCTCCGTCGTCGGTGCTCGCGGGAGGGACGGGGTCCGACGGGCTCGTCCCACGGGCGGGAAGCGACGAGCGCCGCCCCCGTACTGGACGGTGCGTGCACACCGAGCGAATGTCGTCGACAGGGGAATAACTGTACCGTGGCTGATACGGCCGTTTCATCCTCCGCTACGCATTTACTGTCACACTCTGTGGGCCTGACATATCGATGGTCACACCCCGACGAGGGTCCGCGGCTCCGGCCCGCGGGCGCGACGTGCGGATCGACACGAGGGGGATCCCGTGAGCGAGACGCACGACCCCTCCGACGACCGATTCGCCGTCGACCCCGGCGACCGCGGGGTCGCGAACCGACTCCCGATCGCCCCGCGATCGCTCGCGCTGCTGGTCGCTTGGGCCGTGCTCGCGGTCACCGCCCTGTGGGAGTCGTTCGTCACGCCGAACGGACTCGTCCCGTTCTGGGGCGTCACGACCGGAGTCATCGAGTACCTCTACTACGCGTCGCTCGCAGTCGTCGGGTGGGCGCTGGCGCCGCTCGTCCGCCGCCCCGACCTGCGGCGACGGTACTGGCGACGGCTCCGCCGCCGGCCGGCGGCCCTCGGGTCCGCCGCGTATCTCTTGGTGCTGTGGTACGCGGCGACGTTCGGCGAGCGGACGCTGTCGCTGCTCGGGATCGAGTCGGCCGACGACCTGCGCTACGGTGTGCCGGCGGCGCAGCCGCCCGCCTGGACGGGCGTCGAGATGTCGCCGACGATCCCGTACTGTCAGGCGTCGCTCGACGGCGACGTCTGCCCCGGCACGTGGCACTTCCCCCTCGGGACGACCGTCGACGGCCACGGGATGATCCACCTGATCGTCGAGGGGGCCCGCGTCGCCGTGCAGGTATCGCTGGTCACGGCCGCGCTCGTCGTCCCGACGGCGGTCCTCGTCGGGACGGTCGCAGCCTACTACGGCGGTCGGATCGACGCTGTCCTGATGCGGTACGTCGACCTCCAGCGGGTCGTCCCGGCGGTGTTCGTCGTCCTGCTGGTCCAGGAGACGTTCAGCCGGAGCCTGGTGACGATCGTCGTCGTGTTCGGGCTGTTCGACTGGGACGGTACCGCCCGACTCGTCCGGAGCGCGGCCGCCTCGCGGGTCGACGCGGGGTACGTGCGCGCCGCCCGCGACGCCGGCATGAGCGACGCGGCGATCGTCCGTCGACACGTCGTGCCGAACGTCTCCGACACCGTCGTCGCGGCCGTCGCGAACCGGATGCCGACGCTCGTGCTCGTCGAGGCGGGGATCGCCTACCTCGGGTTCACAAACCCCCTCGCGCGGTCGTGGGGGTCGACCATCGCGATCGGCTTCTCGCGGTTCCCGGAACTGTGGTGGACGGTCGCCTTCGCCGCGATCCCCCTCGTGTGTACCGTCGCCGCGATGTCCGTGCTCGGCGACGCGCTCCGCGACGTGCTCGACCCGCGGACGGAGGGATGGCGGTGACCCGCGGCGACGGGCGGTCGACGCCCGAGCGCGACGGCGACACCGCCCCGCTGTTGTCGGTGCGGGACCTCCGGACGCAGTTCCCGACCGCCGAGGGGACCGTCCGCGCCGTCGACGGCGTCTCCCTCGACGTGTACCCGGGCGAGACGGTGTGTCTCGTTGGCGAGTCGGGGAGCGGCAAGACCGTCGCCTGCGAGTCGATCGCGCGGCTGGTCGATCCGCCCGGCGAGATCGTCGGCGGGGAGGTACGCTTCGACGACCGTGACCTCCTCGCGTACGCCGAGCGCGACCTTCGCGCGGTCCGCGGCGACCGCATCGCGTACGTGTTCCAGGACCCACAGCGATCGCTGGATCCCGTGTACACCGTCGGCGAGCAGGTGGCCGAGGCGGTCGGCTACCACCGCGGCGTCGACGGCGCCGCGGCGCGCGAGCGCGCCGTCGACCTGCTCGACCGTGTCGGCCTCCCGAACCCGGCGGCGCGCGCCGACGAGTACCCGCACCAGCTCTCGGGCGGAATGAAACAGCGCGTCGCCATCGCGACGGCGCTGGCGGGCGATCCCGACCTCCTGATCGCCGACGAGCCGACGACCGCCCTCGACGTGACGATCCAGGCGCAGATCCTCGATCTGTTCGCCGACCTCGGCGCCGAGGAGGGACTCGCGACGCTGTTCGTCACCCACGACCTCGGCGTCGTCGCCGGCATCGCCGACCGCGTCGTCGTCATGTACGCCGGCCGGGTGATGGAGCGCGGGTCCGTGACCCGGGTGTTCGAGCGCCCGGCGCACCCCTACACCCGCGGGCTGCTCGACTCGCTGCCCGGTCGCGGGAGCGAGCGGATCGACGGCGAACCCCCCGATCCCCTCGACCCTCCCGAAGGGTGTCGGTTCCACCCCCGGTGCCCACACGCCGTCGGGGAGTGCCGGAGCGGCGACGGCCCCCCGTTACACGGCGTCGACGGCGGCGGCGAGGCCGCCTGCGTGTTCCACGACGGCGTGCGGGACCCGACCGTCGTGGAGCCGGGTTCCGAACCGCGCTCCGAGCAGGATCCGACACGCGACGCCGACATGTCGACTGGTGGCGCCGACGGAGGGCCGCGATGAGCCGACCGGACTCCGTCGCGGACCGGGACCCCGGCGCCACGGACTCGGCATCCGCGGCCGACGGTGCCGCCGACGACCGGGAACCGCTGGTCGTCGTCGACGGACTGGAGAAACACTACCCGGTCCGGTCGGGGGTGTTGCGACGGCGGACCGGTGCGGTTCGCGCGGTCGACGGCGTCTCCTTCGGGATCGAACGCGGGGAGGCGCTGGGGCTCATCGGCGAGTCGGGGAGCGGCAAGTCCACCGTCGCCGAGACGCTGCTCCACCTGCAGGAGCCCACGGGCGGGACCGTACGGTTCGACGGCAGGCCCGTCGACGGCGGGGACGACGGGGTCGACGACCTCCGCAGACGAACCGCGATGGTGTTTCAGGACCCCTCGTCGAGCCTCGACCCTCGGATGACCGCCGGCGAGTCGGCCGCCGAACCGTTGCGGGTCCGCGGGGTCGCCCGCCGCCGGCGCCGCGAGCGCGTGGCGACGCTGTTCGAACGTGTCGGCCTGACCGCCGATCACCGCAACCGATACCCCCACCAGCTCTCGGGCGGGCAGAAACGCCGCGTCGGCATCGCTCGCGCGCTCGCGCTCGACCCGGCGTTCGTCGTCCTCGACGAGCCCACCGCCGCGCTCGACGTGTCCGTGCAGGCGGAGATACTCGACCTGTTGGCGGAGCTCCGGGACGCGTTCGACCTCTCGATGTTGTTCATCAGCCACGACATGAGCGTGGTCCGCCGGGCGTGCGACCGCGTCGCGGTGATGTACGCCGGCGAGGTGGTCGAGACCGGACCGACGGGCGTCATGTTGGACGACCCCGCCCACCCGTACACGCGCGCGCTCGCCGCGGCCGTCCCGATGCCGGACCCCCGCGCCGACCGCCCCCGCCACTCCCTCTCCGGGGCCGTGCCTGACCCCGCAGACCCGCCCGATGGCTGCCGGTTCCACACGAGATGCCCGGAGGTGATCCCGCCGGAGGACGGCGACCTCACGAGCGCCGAGTACGGCGCGGTGATCGACCTCCGCGTCGATCTGGCCGACGGGGAGGTCGACCTCGATCGGCTCCGCACGCGTGTCGACGGCGCCGACGCGGACTCGCTCGTGCGGGCGCTCCGGGCGGAGTACGACCTCCCCGATCCGGACGGCGACGCCGGACGCGCGCTCTCGGCCGCCGTCGACGACGCCGTCGCCGGCGACGACGACGCCGCGGTCCGACGGATCCGCGAGGCGTTCGGATCGCCGTGCGTCGGTGACCCCCCCGAGCGTGGGGACGGCGATCGCTCGTCGGCGTGTCACTTGCCGTCCGGGTGAGTCACGAGTCGGCCCGTGTGTGGCCGGGGACACCCGCCGCCGGGGGTCTCACGGGTCCGGCGGCCCCACACGTCCCCCGTCGTTCGCTCGCGTCTCCCGGCACCGCTTTGTCTATTCGGAGACACGTCGGAGTGATGCCTCGTCCCCTCCACACAGCCCTCCGGGCGGCAGCGACCGCTCGCGCGACGCTCGCCGTCACCGCGGGACTGGTGACGCTCCTCGGCCTCGCTCGGCTCACCCCGCTTCCCGACGAGGCGACCGTCCTCGCGTGGCCGGCGCTCGCGGCGGCGTTCCTGCTCGACGCCGCGCTGTTCAACGAGGCTGGCGTCGCCGTCGGCGACGCCGGGTTCTGGACGCTGGCGGTCGTCGCCTGCTACGTCGAGGCGGTCGTCGTCGTGGCAGTCGTGCGGTCGGTGCGGCGCCGTGTCGGATCGGATCGCTGACCGAGCGGGCTCAACGGGCCGACGCCGAGGACTCCGGCGCGATGCCGACTCCCGGCTCCTCCGTGGACCCCTCGGCGTCGCCGAGCGAATAGAAGCGCTGACGGGCGTCCATGATGTTCAGCTCCTCGCGCAACACGCCGGCGTCGCGGAGCTCGTCGAGCGCGTACCGCACGGTGCGCTGGGGGAGCAGCGTCTCCTCGGCGAGCGCCGACTGCGTCAGGCGCTCGTGGTTGTCCAGCACCACGAACACGAGCTTCGCGCTCGGGGGGAGGTCGGCGACTGCCTCGCGACGGTCTGAATCCATTGTTCTCGTTCACAGGCGGCACCACAAAGACACTCGGCGTCGAGTGCGTCGGCCGCGCACAACCGTCGGCGCTCGGTCGCACGCACGGCGGCCGTCGGCGAGCGTGCGGTTCATATTCCGGGAGCGCTATCGCCCGACAATGGACGGACCCGACGCGGCCGTGCTGCGCGAGGACATGCTCGACTCGGTCGAGCACAGCCTCGGGCGGTCGATCGCGCCGGCGGTTCGCGACGCGATGGCGACGGTTCCCCGCGAGGAGTTCGTCGGGGAGGCGCCGTACGCGAACCGCGCTGGCGAACAGGGGGGGACGCGCGTGCTCTCGCCGGCGACGGTCGCGCGGCTGCTGTCGGCGCTCGACCCGGACGCGGGGGCGGAGACGCTCGTCGTCGGCGCGGGCGTCGGCTACACCGCGGCGGTGCTCGCGGAGGTCGCGGGAGCACGACGCGTGCACGCCATCGACATCTCGCGGCGGGTGGTGTACGACGCGCGCCAGAACCTCTCGGCGGCGGGGTACGACGCGGTGCTCGTCGACCGCGCGGACGGCGCGCGCGGGCTGCCGGCGTACGCGCCCTTCGACCGGATCCTCGTGGAGGCGGCCGCCGTCGAGCCGCCGCACGCCCTCGCCGACCAACTCGTGTCCGACGGCCGGCTGGTGCTCCCGCGCGGCCGCGGCGCGGACCAGTCGGTCGTCGCCTACGAGCCCGACGACTCGGGGGAACTCCGCGAGGCCGAGACGGCCGGGCCGGTGTCGCTGTCGCCGCTGCTCGTCGAGGGCGAGCAGGCCGGCGCCGGCGTCCGGAACCGCACCCGCCGCGAGGACGCCGAGTTCTCCGAGCAGGGGTACTTCGCGAAGACCGGCTGGGAACAGGAGTGGATCGACTGGGACGACCGGCTCACCGGGACCGATCGCTGAGACGGGCGGCCAACGTTCACGGCGTCCGCGAGCGCCCGACGGCGGGAGGCGAGTGATCGACGCCCGCGGAACGACCGCGGCGGGGACCGGTCACTCCCCGTCGTCGACGGTCGGGAACCGAGCGATGACGACCGCGCCGCCGTCCGTGCCCTCCTCGTAGTCAGCGGTTCCGCCGACGGCGTCGATCGTCCAGCGGACGAGCCACAGGCCGACTCCCTGTCCGTGTTCGGTCGGAGTCTCCGCGCCCGAATCCAAGGGCGCGCGGCTGTCGGGCGTGATCCCCGTACCGTTGTCAGCGATCCGGAGCACCGCGTCGCCGTCATCGAGCGACAGGGAGACGTGAACCGTCGGGTCCACCACGTGTTCGAGCGCGTTCGAGAGCAGTTCCTCGACCACCAGCGACAGCGGGGCGGCGCCGGCGACGAGGACCGGCTCCGCCGGCGTCGACACACAGACCTCGGCCTCGTCGGCCTCGGCCGCGAGCGCGCTCGCGGCGTCGACGACGACCGCCGTCGCGTCGACCGCGTCCGTCTCCCCGTCGACGGCGACGTCCTCGCGGAACTGGCGGGCGCTGTCGGACAGGTCGAGGATGTCGGCGGCCGCGGTGCGGATCCGGTCGACGTCGGCCCGGATCGCGTCGACGTCGGCGACGGCCGACTGCGCGTCGGACTCGCCGGGACCGTTCGTCGTGTCGGCCTCGATCTCGGCGAGCGCGTGGTCGACCTGCTCGGCGTAGCCGAGCACGACGTTCAGGCGGTTGCGGATGTTGTGTCTGAGCACGCGATCCAACACCGTGAGTCGCTGCTCGCGGGAGACCGAGTCGGTCACGTCTCGCTGGAACCCGAGGTAGTGGGTGATCTCCCCGTCCGGACCGCGGATGGGGGAGATGTCGAGGGCGTTGTACCACTTCCGCCCGTCGCTGCGTCGGTTCAACAGCACCACCGACGCCTCCTCGCCGGCGTCGATGGCGCGACGAAGCCGCGCGATCGGCTCCGGATCGGTCGCGTCGGTCTGGAGCATTCGGGCGTTGTGACCGAGGATGTCATCGCTCTCGAGCCCGGTGAGGCGTCTGAACTCCTCGTTGGCGTAGATGAGCGCCTCGTCGTCGAGGTGGTCGGCGATGGTGATGCCGACGGTCGCCTCGTCCATCGCCCGCCGGTACAGCGCAAGCCGCTCCTCGCGCTCGCGACGCTGCCGGAGGTCGTGAGCGACCACCTGCACGTCGCCGGCGCCGGCGTCGATCGCGGTCAGTTCGACCGGAACCGATCCCGCCGAGTCGGCAACGGGATCGATCAACGACTCCGGGGCCGACCCGTCCGTGGCGTTCGACCCACGCTGTCCGTCGGTCGTCGTGGGCGTCGCCGAGTCGGTCGCGGATCCGGATCCGGTGTTCGCCGTCGACTCGGCGCTCCCGTCCGCGTCGCGGACCGCAGTGCGACACAGTTCCGTCTCGACGGGGTCGCTACAGCCGCTCTGTGTCGCCGCCTCGAACGCGCGGGAGACGCTGTCTCGGTCGACCGAGGGGACGAGATCCAGGAAATCGATCCCGCGGATCGCGTTCGGGTCGGCGTCCAGGATCGACTCGGCCGCGGGGTTCGTGAACGTCACCCGGCCGTCGGTACAGACGAAGACAGCGTCCGGGAGCCGGCGGACGAGCCGCCGGTGGCGGTCGCGGCTCTCCTCGAGCCTGGTCGAGAACCGGCGCGCCCGGGCGAGCGTCCGCAACCGGCGGGCCAGGTTCGCGCGTCGGATCGGGCCCTCGACCACGTCGTCGACGTGGTCGCCGACGTCGCCGAGGCGGGAGAACACGGCCTCCGTGTCGCCGTAGCGCTCGGGGACGAACAGCAGCGTCGGCGTGTACGTTCCGGTCGATTCGCGGTAGGCGGCGAGCGCGCCGGCGGCCGCCCGGAGCCCGTCGACGTCGAACAGGCAGACGTCGAAGGGCGCGTCGAACGGGGCCGGCGTGTCGGGCTCGACGACTCGCGGTTCGAACCCGTCGTGGTCGGCGAGCCACTCGCGAAGCAGCCCGCGATCGGCGTCGTCCGCGACGACGAGCAGCACCGTCGTTCGGTCTGGGTCGGCGACCGAAGGCGAGTCGATCGCGGTCTCGACCGCTTCCGAGCCCTCCGTCGCGCCGTCGGCCGATCCGACCGAGTCGGTCGTCGGGCCGTCAGTCATCGACCGACTCCGGTGAGCCGGAGCGCGTCCCTCGAAGCCTGGTCATCAGGTCGACGAACACCCGGTCGGGGTCGTTGATCCCGACCGCCTCGCGGATCCGCGCGGTGACGGCGTCGCCCTCGACACCGTCGGCGCCGAACACGTCGGAGCCCGCGTCGGTCGCGAACGCGTCGCCGTCGGGACCCGAGTCGAGAAACGACACGTCGTCGGTGTCGATACCGAGCGTTGCCGCGTTCTGCCGGATGTACTCGGTCGGTTCCTCGAACCCGACGAACAGCGACGACCCCGTCCCCGCCGCGAGGAACTGCAGCCCCAGTTACGGTCTTCCCGGTTCCGGCGCCGTCTCGGAGTATGTACGGCCGCCCCCCCATGAACCCGCCGTCGAGGACCGCAACGAGGCCCGGGACACCCGGATCGAGCCGCGAAAGACCGGCCATAAACCCCGTAGGAGGTGTTGCGCACTTTAATCATAGGGTTGGCGATGGGGGAGAACACGACGGCCGAGGCGCCGGTGGTACCGTACCGAGTGGGGGGGTTCTCCCGGCGCGGACCGCGTCGACGCGTGCTCGGCAACTGCCGGCTACGACGACGGATCGAGCGGCTCGCCACCGGAGGCGAACACCGCGTCGACGACGCGCTGGACCGCCGTCGCCTCCGCGAACGAGACGAGGTCCGCGTCGCCGCCCTCCAGCGCGGTCACGAACTCGTCGACGAGCGTCGCCGTCGTCGAGTCGCGCTCGGCACACAGTTCCTCCTCGGCGTCCGTCCCCGGGTCCGCGGTGAGGCGGAACCACTCGGTCAGCGTCAGTTCGCCCTCGGTCCCGGTCACGGTGATCGCGTTCTCCTCCGGCTGTTCGTGGTCGGTGAGCAGGTCGATCGTGCCGTGAACCGGGCGGTCGACAGCGACGGCGCCGGCGCTCTCGTCGGCCCGTTCACCCGACTCGACCGCCCCTCTCGCATCCCCGCCGGCCTCGAACCACCCGACCACCGACTCCTCGCAGGCGTCGGGCCCGGCGTACTGCACCTCGGCGCTGACGCGGTCGATCCCGCCGAACAGCTCCCGGACGCCGAACAGGAAGTGCGTGCCGACCTCGCGGGTCGGGCCGCCCTGCTCGCGCGACCGGAGCCAGTCCACGTCCTGCCACTCCCGGGGCCACTGCGGGAACCGGAAGTCCAGCGAGACGCGCCGTGGGTCGCCGATCTCGCCGGCGGCGACGCGCTCGCGAAGCTCCACGAAGCCCGGGGTGTAGCGGAACGGGAGGTTCACTGCGGTGACGAGGTCGCTCTCTGCTTCGAGCGCGGCCAGTTCCGCGCCCGTCTCGGCGTCCTCCGCGATCGGCTTCTCGCAGAGGACGTTGACGCCCGCCTCCAGCCCCGCGGCGGCGATCTCACGGTGGTGCACCGGCGGCACGCCGACGTAGAGCACGTCCAGCGCTTCCTCGGCCAACATCGTCTCGTGGTCGGTGTAGGCGGCTGCGTCGCGCTCGGCGGCGAACGACTCCGCGCGCTCGGGGTCCACGTCGCAGGCGGCCGCGACGGTCGTGTCCGGGTGTCCGCCGAACGACTCCGCGAGCCTGGTGCCGATGACGCCACAGCCGACGATCCCCACGTCGTACATACCGAGCACTTCGGCCGCTGCGGGATGTGCGTTGCCATCGCACCACGAGCCCGGCGCTCAGTCGTCGGCCTCCGGGGGGCCCACGCCCGACGGCGTCTTCGGTGTCCTGTCGACGGGGGAGCCGTCGGGACTGCCGGCCGTCCCCGCAGCACCGTCGGCTTCAGGTTGGTCGGCGTCGGCCGCCATGTCCCGCGGAAGCGCGACCCGAACGACGTTCCCGTCGTCGTAGGCGAACTCGATGCGACCGTTGAGCGCGGTGGCGCACCAGTGGGCGATCCATAGGCCGATCCCGCTCCCGTGCTCCAGCGGCGTCTCGTCGCCGGCACGGAGTGCCGCGATCTCCGAGTCGGCGATCCGCGGGTTGTCGTCGGCGACCTCGACGACGGTGACCGACTCGTCAGTCGGGGGGTCGACGACCCGAACGACGACCGTCGGAGCGGGCGGAGTCCGGTCTCCGCCCTCGTCGGCGTGGACGATCGCGTTCTCGATCAGGGTCGAGAGGACCAGCGAGAGCACCTCGGAGTCCGTTCGGAGCCGCGTCTCGGTGGTCTCGACCTCGGCCACGATATCGGCGTGGGGGTGTGTCTGTCCGAGGTCTCGCCACACCTCACTGATCACGTCAGTCACCGCAACAGCCGACAGGTCGAGCTCGCGCCCCCGGACCCGTGCGAACTCCTTCGCCTTCCTCGCGGTCGTGAGCAGTCGGTCGCTGGACTCGACGATCGCCCCCGCCTGCGTCCGGAGGGCCGTGTCGGTGGCGCTCACTTGGATCGACCGTGCGTTGCCCCTCGCGACGGTCAGTTCGTTCCGGAGGTTGTGCCGGAGGATGCGGTTGAGCACCGACAGTTGCTGCTTACGACGGCGCTCGACGGTCACTTCGTGGAGGACGAGCAGTCCACCGACGTCGTCGCCGCGGGGGTCGCTCAGCGGGGTGTACGAGGTCGAGAAGACCCCGCCGTCGGAGCCGGGGACGGTGAGTTCGCCCGTCGATCGAACCCGGTCGAGGTCCGTCCCCGCGAGGTCGGCGAACGGGATCGGGAGCGCGTCCGTTTCGTCGACGTCGAACAGGGTCTCCGCCCGACGGTTCAGATTCACGACGGCGGCCTCGGTGTCGAGGACCAGCAACGGCTCCGAGAGGTCGTCGAGCGCGCTCCGCTTGGCGGCCCGCTGGGTGGTCGGTGCCGTCTCGAACACGCGGGTCCCGACGAAGGCGTACGCGTCGAGGACGACGTGGAACAGCAACAGCGGGACCCCGAAGTTCACCTCGGGCCACGGGCCGACGCCGAGGAGCCAGACGACGACGCCGGTAGCCGGAAACAACGTGGTGAGCGCCAGTGCGGTCGCTTCTCGACGGTATAACGGCCCGTACGCGTGGATCTCTCCCACCAACAGGAGAACGCCGATCCCCGCCGCCCCGAGACTGACGAGGAGGGCCGCGTACCCCGGCAGTTGGATCGCGTACCGGACTGTCGCGACCCCGAACTCGGGCGCCCGTCTGAAGAACAGCCACATCGCGTCGTGGAGCGGGTGAGTGAGCGCGAGCACCGACGCCGTCGCCGGGATCGCGAACAGCAGTCGAACTCCCCACGTACGGAGGACACCGGACCGGCCAGTGTACGCGAGCGCGAACCCGAGGAACAGGGGCCCGAGCCACACCATCCCGACCCAAGCGAGGGCTTCCGCGTACGTCCGGACCGTGAGATCCGAGATGAGAAGCCCGGCGGCGTACGCGAGCGCCCACAGCGTCTGCGCCGAGAGCGTCGCCATGAGCCACCCGGCGCCCGCCGACCCGCGGTGACGGTCGAGATACCACACCAGCGCCAGAGAGCCGACACCCGCGGCGACGGAGCTAACGACGATCGCACTCCCGATTACTCCGGTCAAATCTACTGTGTCCTGGAGTCACACGAGCATGAACATTGGCTTCCGGGTTTCGAGCCACTCGGCTGTCGACTCCCCTACACGAAACGACTTTCACGGGATCCGGTGTTCATCCAGTATGGCTTACAGCTACGAGCCGCACTACTTCGAGGACTTCGAGGCGGGACAGGAGTTCGTGAGCGTCGGGCGCACCGTCACCGAGTCGGACTTCGTGATGCACTCGGCGCTGACGGGCGACTGGACGGAGCTCCACACCAACGCCGACTACGCCGAGGACAACGCCTTCGGCGAGCGCATCGCCCACGGCCCGATGACGTTCGTGCAGGCGACGGGGTTCGTCTACCGGACGGGCATCGTCGAGCGCACCGCCCTCGCGTTCCTCGGGATGAACTACATGGACCTCCCGAACCCCGTGTTCATCGGCGACACCATCTCGATGGAGATGGAGGTGACGGAGACGAAGGACGTGTCCAGCCGCGACGACGCCGGCCTCGTCGTCATCGACTGCGAGGTGACGAAGGAGGACGACACCGTCGTTCTGCAGGGCGACATGAAGTTCCTGATCAAGACGCGCGCCGAGGCGGACGACCCGCACGCGTGAGGCGGGCGACGGCGCCGACATCGATGACAACGCCCTGATCGACGGCCACGTCGGTCGGCGGGTGCTGCGGACGGTGGGTCGCCTCGGCGGTCCGTCAGACACGGTCTCGGAGATGAGGGGGTTCGATCGCCAGTTCTGCACCCTCGGCGGGCGCAGTCGTCGGTGGTCAGGCCGACCGGGCGTAGCGAACGCCGAGAGAGAACGCCACCGCGGGAACCACGAACGTCGAGAGGAGGCTCAGCGGAAGCAGGTACGCGGTCGCCGTCTGACCGATCGTTCCGACCGTCGGGAGCCACATCGAGCCGGTCTCGACGTATCCGTTCAGCGTGCTCTCAACGAGGAACTGGGCGGCGAGCACACCGAGCACGACGGCGAGGAGGGCGAGCGGGTAGCGGATCCGCCCGGCGGGGTTTCGTACCGACATCGTGGTCGATCATCTCAGTAGACAATCATAAATACTCGGCTCCCGGAGAGCGCGGTCGCCGTCGCGTGCGCACCTGCCGACTATCCGAACCGCTCGAACGGCTCGCCGCACTCGCGACAGAAGTGCATCGACCGACACAGCCCCGGCCCCTTCGGGTGCTCGCGCTCGGTGTCGGTCGAGCCGCAGTAGGGGCACTCCGCGGGGTCGTCGTCCGCGTCGCTCCCGGCGACGCCCGCGGCGACGCTCGGGTCGGGGACGGTCCGGCGCATCAGACGCTCAACCCGAACTCGCGGAGGGCCTCCCGCCCCGCGTCGGTCACCATCGCGACGGTCCACTCCGGCGAGTACCGCAGGCGCACCTCGGCCGACCCGACGCCCGGCGCCGTTTCGGCGGCGCAACGGACGTCGTTCGTGATCACGTCGCGGGCGGGACAGCCGGTGTAGGTGAGCGTCATCTCGATCTCGCAGCGCCCGTCCTCGTCGACGGCGACGTCGTAGATCAGGCCGAGGTCGACGACGCCGACGGGCATCTCGGGGTCCTCGACCTCGGAGAGCGCGGCCCACACGTCGGCCTCGACGCCGGTCGCGTCCGCGCCGGTCTCGGGGTACTCCACGAGCGCCTCGCCGTCCTCGTAGGCGGTGTACGTGCACGCTTCCGGGTCTGACGGGGGGTCCGTGTCGTCCGCGGCGTCGCCGCCGGACCCGCCGGGAACGTCGGTCGGCATGTTCGTCGGCATCTACGCCTCCTCCCCACGCAGTCGGGCGGGGCGGTCGAAGTCGACCTCGCGGTGCGTCGCGGTGAACGCCTCGTACAGGTCGACCCACGCGTCGGTGTGGCTCCCGTCGCGGCCGCGGGCCGCCGGGCGGTCGATCTCGTCGGGCTCCGGGACGACGAGGCCGTATCCCTCCAGCGTCGGGACGACCGTGTCGAGCCACTCCTCGCGCATCGACGCGAGCGACTCGCGGCGGAGGCCGGCGGCCCGGATCTCGGTCTCGTGCTCGCCGGGATACCACAGCGACAGCGCGTGTGGAAACAGGTCGTCGAGGGCGGCCTGCAGACGCTCGCGGGCCTCGTCGTCGCTCGCGAGGCGTTCGAGCCAGCTCAACGCGTGCTCGCGGTGGTACTCCTCCTCGGCCAGCGCCTTGCCGACCCGGTCGGCGAGGGGCGCGTAGCTGGTGTCGACTAGCGCCTCCAGACGGATTCGCTCAGCCACGTCGTACAGGTACGTGCGCACGACGGCGTCGCCCCAGCCGTCGTCGGCGAACGGACGCTCGACCAGCGTCGCGTGCGTCCAGTCGTCGGGGGCACGCCGCCAGATGCACTCCTCCTCGGAGTAGCCGAGTTCCCGCAGGAGGTCGTACCACAGGCGCGCGTGGCCGAACTCGTCCTGCGCGACGTTGGCGAGCGCGAGGTCCGACTCGATGGTCGGCGCGAATATCTGCCACTCGGTGAGGCGCTCGGCGTGGACGAACTCGTCGGCCGCGAGCCGGAACAGCAACGCCTCCAGCGCGACCTGCCCTTCGGGGGTGAGATCGTCGCGGTCGAGCGAGGCGGCGGCGGGCGCATCGGCGTCGTCGCCGCCGTTCATACCTCCCCCTCCGATTCCAACTGCTCGCGACGCGTTCGGGCCGCCTCGCGCTGTTCGGCCTCGCTGTCCGCCACCTCCTCGGCGAACGACGCGTCGATGTCGTTGTACGTCATCGCCCAGCGGTAGGACTTGTCGGTGCGGCCGCCGAAGGTGGCGTCCTCCGCGTCGACCTCGCCGACCTCCGACTGCGGGACGACCCACAGGGAGTTGGTCTGCATCCGGCGGGCGTGCTGGATCTGCGCGAACAGCTTCGCCATCTCCCGGTCCGGCGCGTGGACGTTGCCGACGTGACGGTGATAGTCGCCGGGCTTCTCCTGTCTGAACACTTCCCAGATCATGGTCAATCGGCCGCCTGCGGCGTTCCCGAGGCGCCGCTCTCCCAGTCGTCGAGGCTCTCACGGACCCACGCGACGGCCTCCTGCCGGCGGGCGCGCGAGCCGATCTGTACGTCGCTTCCCTCGTACTCGTTCCTCGCGATCGTCCAGAACTCGTCCCAGTCGAGGTCGTCCTCGCGGACGGCCATCGTCCCGTCGTCGCGCTCGAAGATCCGGGGGCACTCGGGGATCTCCAGCCCGTACTTCTCGGCCTTCGGGATGTACATGTTCAGGAACGAGTTGCGAAGCTCGTCGTTGGAGGTCGTCTTCAGCCCGACCTGCTGTGCGAAGTCGTCGTGGGTGGACTCGTCGTTCGTCGGCCCGAAGAACTGGAGGATGCGCGGCCACCACTCCTCGAACGTCTCCTGCGTGCGCTCCTGTGTCGCCTTCGATCCCCGCATCAGCTCCCGCAGGATGGACTCGCCGTGCTTGACGTGGAAGCCCTCCTCGAAGCAGACCTTGTCCATCGCGTGCGCGTACGGCGTCCAGCTCGTCGACTTCAGGGTGGCCTGCCGGCGCATCGCGCCGCCGTCGACGAAGAAGTCGATCATCGGCGCCTCGTACCACGAGTCCACCGGGTAGTGAAAGCAGTTGAGGAACTTCCCCTCGCCCGTTCGCAGCTCCTCGAGCATCTCGTCGCGCGTCTTCACGCCGAGGGTCTCGGCCGCGCGGTAGAGCAACTGCGCGTGCCCGATCTCGTCTTGCACCTTCGCGGTGTTCGCCAGTTTCCGGTCGAGCGAGGGCGCGTGCCGGGTGAACTCCTTGTCGAGGTAGCCGCCCATCACCTCGCTGTTGGCGTGGAACTGGATCATCCGGGTCGCCGCCCGACGGTACTCCTCGGGCATGTCGTCGTTCGGGCCGAACTGCCGCGGCCCGGCGCGCTCCGTGACCGCCTCGATGTTCATGACGATCGATCCTTCACATTGTGACACTTACCGATTCACCCGTTCATGTACGTGTTTTATTTTCTTTCCACGCTACCACTCCACACGATCCGCCCGTGATCGAACCGAACCGACCCATGAACGACCCGTGATCGAGGAGTGTCTCGCCATCGAGGTCCGCATGAGCGGGGACGACTGTCCGCTCGCCGAGGCGACTGCGGCGACGCGGGTGGCCGTGCGCGCGGAACCGCCACAGTTGCGCGCCGACGGCAACGTCCTCCTGCGATTCGGGGCGCCGCGCGACGACGAGCTCGCCGCGCACCTCGACGCCGACGACCGGATCCGCTACCTCCACCGCTCGCGGGGCGGCCAGCGAGACACGTACCGATGCCTCTCGAAACATCCCTGCGTCGTCCACGAACTCGTCTCCGCGGGGCTGCTCGTCGAGGACGTGACCTACCGCGACGGCGACGCCACCGTCACGGGGGCCGTCGTCGGGAACGAGGTGCTTCGCGGCGTGATGCGGACCGCGGGCGAGACGGTCGGCGTGCAGTTGAGCCGGACGTCTCCCCTCGGGGCGGAGTCGGCGCCCGTCGGCGGCCGGTTCGGGCTCACGCCGCCGCAGGTCGAGGCGGTGCGAGCGGCGGTCGAGGCGGGATACTTCGACGTGCCCCGAACGACCGACTCCGCGACGGTCGCGGACGGGCTCGGCATCTCGAAGAGCGCGTTCCTCGAACGGCTCCGGCGCGCGGAGGCGACGCTGTACCGGGAGATATTCGAGGACTGACAGGCGCCGAACGCCACCGCCCAACCGCGAATCAGATCGCACGCCCGCGCCGACGCGGAGAATGTTTCCGACTCTCGAATCGCCGTAAAGCGGCGTTTTCGACTCTGTAACGCTCGAATCGCGCCAGTTATACCCGCTCGGGGGAACCCGCTAGTGTGACGCGAACCGACCTCGATACGGCCGACCGTCCCGTCTCCCTCTCGAGCCACGCCTACCGGATCACCGTCGACGACGGGCGGGAGACGTTCGACGCCCTCGAGATCTGCGACGAGCAGCGCCCCGAGGCGTACCTGATGTCCGATACGGTCCGCTCGCTCGACGCGATGCGGTGACGCGACGACCGCGATCCGATTCTCCGAAGGGCGTGTCCCGACAGTTCTCCCCTCCCGCACGCGCTCCAATAGAGCTGCCTCCCACGCACGCGCTCAGAAACGCCATCCCGGCGGGTCTCACTCGGGCGTCAGATCCGCAAGCAGATCGTTCAGCCAGTCGAACTCGTCGTCCGTGACCTCGTGACCGACGCCCTCGTACTCCCGTTGGGTCACGTCGGCGCCGAGCGCCCGCAGGACCCCCGCGGTCGCTCGAACGCGCTCGATCGGGACCCGGTCGTCGTCGGCGCCGCCGGCGACGAGCGCGGTCGTCCCGTCGAGATCGCCGTCGTACGACGTCGGATCGACAGTCGGTCCGACCAGCCCGCCGCTGAGCAGCGCCGACGGGTGTCGACCGCCGGTTCCGGCGGCGTACTCCGCGGCGACGGCGGCGCCCTGCGAGAACCCCGTCACGACGACCGCATCGGGAGGGAGATCGAGTGCCTCCCGCGTCCGATCGAGGACCGTGTCGAGGGCCGCCACCGCGGACGACAGGTGGGGCTCGTTGCGCTCGCGCGGCGCGTCGGCCGCGTGTGGGAACCACCGGCTTCGAGCACCCTGGGGCGCGACGAACGCGACGCCGTGACGGGCGATCGGCTCGTAGAGGTTGATCGCCCCCTGCGCGGTCGCGCCGCGGCCGTGGAGACACACGACCGCCGCCGCCGCCGCGTTCCGCGGCGCGCCGGCGGTGACGACGGGCTGCCCCGCGTGCGGGCCGGGGAGCTCGTCGGGGAGCGTCCCGCCCGGGAACATCAGTCGCCCGCCCCGGCGTCGTCGTCTCCATCGGCGTCCCCGTTGCCGTCTCCAGCGGTGCTCCAGTCGGTGACCGAGGATGGAGCCGCAAGCGGCGGGAGCTGTCCCTCGATCATCTCGCGGTCCTCCTCGGCCCACGGCGGAAGGACGAGCGACTCCCCGAACGACTCCCGGGGCTCGTCGACTCCGAACCCCGGCCCCTCCGTCGACAACTCGATCAGGATCCCGCCCGGCTCGCGGACGTAGATCGCCCTGTAGTAGTGCCTGTTGCGGATGCGCGACACGTCGATGTCGCGCTCGCGGAACAGGTCGTGCCACTCGCGCAGTTCCGTCCCGTCAGCGACGCGAACGGCGACGTGGTGGACGCTTCCGGTCCCCTCGCGGGCGAACTCCGCCGGCCGGTCCAGCAGGTCGATGACCGTCGCGTGATCGCCGCCGGCGCGGTAGCGGACGCGGTCGCCGTCCTCGCCGACGAGGTCGAACCCCAGCGTGTCGAGGACGCTCGCGGTCGCGAACGGGTCGGTCGGCAGCGCCGTGACGCCGTGGATGCCGCGGATCGCGGCGCGTTCGGGGACCGGCCCCTCGATCCACGGGTCCACCGGCTGATCGGCGGCGACGAGTTCCAGGCGAGTCCCCGAGGGATCCTCGAACCGGAGCGCCGGCTCCTCGAACCGGGACACTCGCTCGGTGTCGATCCCGCGATCGCCGAGGCGGTCGGTCCAGTAGTCGAACGACCCCTCGGGAACGGCGAACGACGCCGCGGTGATCTGGGGACGCCCGCGGCGTCCGGGCGGCTCGTTCGGATAGGGAAAACACGTGTAGACGGTGCCGAGATCGCCAGCGCCGTTTCCGTAGTACAGGTGACGACGGAGCACGTCCTCGTGGTTGACCGTTCGTTTCACGAGCCGGAGTCCGAGCGTCCCGGCGTAGAAATCGAGGTTCGTCTGTGCGTCGCCGACCATCGACGTGACGTGATGGATTCCCGGGGTGTCGGTGAGCATTCGAACACTGTCCGTTGGTACCACAGCGTGTTAGCCCTCGCGGCACCGGCGGCCACCGAAGGGACGGAACGACCGGTACCGCGATGGGGGACGGAGCCGACATGCGGGGATCGGCCGGTTGAGTCGAAAGAGTCAATCGGGGGTCCGACGCTCGATCAGGTATGGACGATGTCGATCGACGCCCCGATGGCTATCGTCGCCGGTTCGACGGGGCCATCGTGACCCCCAGCCCGATCGGCGGCGACGCGTTCGACGCCGCGAGGCTCGCCGGACGTTCCGTCGGCCACCCCGACACCGATCAGCGCTCGACCAGAAACGGGGACGGGCGGTGAGTTCCGATCCCGGAGAGTCGGTGTCAGTCACCTACGATCCGAAGACCGGCGAGTACACGGGCGCCTTCGATCCGGACGTCCTCGACGCCAGTATCGCGGTCGTCGAGGCGACCACAGCGATCCGCCGCGAGGAACCCGATCGGCACACGCCGCTGTTCGAGGTCATCGACCCGGACGCCCTCGACCGGATCTGCGACCACAGCGACGACGTCCACGTGGAGTTCTCGTACCTCGATCACCGGGTTCGGGTCCGCAGCGTCGGAGAGATCTCCATCGCCCCGATACCGTCGGAGTAGCGTCGTCCGAGCGCCCGCCGGTCCCCGACGGCGGGCACAACAGCCCGTCGGTTCCCTCTCCGTCGAGCGTCGACCGAGCCGTCGATCTCGTCGTGTTTCCCCCGGAGATCCGCGCGTCGAACGCGTCGGTGTGCGGATCGATGTCGACGACGAGCCGCATCGTCGCTCTCACTCGGCGACCACGAGCACCCGCGTGTTCCCTCGCCTGTCCTCGTACTGACCGCCCGCCGGCGGCTTGATCGAGATGCTGAGCGCCCCCTGCTCGCGGTTCGAGCCGAGCGTCGGGGCGACGGTGACCGTCGCCGTACCGTTCTCTCCCGTTCCCGCAGTGGCGACGCCGTCGAGTCGTGCGGTGTCGCTGGCGACGACGACCGTTGCGCCCGCGACGGGGCGACCCTCGGGATCGACGACCGTGACGGCGAGGTTCTGCTCGCCCGGCGTCGTGACCTCCGGCGTCGGTCGCGCGTCGAGCTCGGTGACGGCGAGCCCCTGCACGCCACTGATCATGTTGAGCATCACGCTCAGGCTGGCGACGCCGACGACGAGGGCGATCACGAGTCTGACCGGAAGCCCCTCGATGGCGCGGTCGTCGCGGCGGAGTTCGGCGAGGCGGCGACGCTGCGTCGTCGTGTCCGAGCGGAGTCGAGCGCGGAGCCGGTTCCGAATCGAGGAGGTGCTGTCGGGCGACATACGGCCCAGTGGACCCGGTTTCCCATTTGAACGCTCGGACGAGGATTCATCACGGATCCCGGGACCACCCCCGCCGTGCACGTGATCGGCACCGAGGACGGCGGAACCGGATACGGGCGCGAGCCCGAGAGCCACGACGGGCGAAAGCCGCCCGGTCTGGACGCTACGGGCCCGGTCGCGCCGCTCGGGCGGTTTCGCGCATCGGACGACAGCGTCGGCGCCCGCGTCGCAGTCGACATCGACGGTCCGCATGCGGCGCTCGTCGTCGGCAAACGGGGATCGGGAAAGACGCACACCCTCGCGGTGCTGGCGGAGGGTGTGGCCGCAGCCGACGGACTCGCGCCCGTGGTGATCGATCCGATGGGCGCGCTCTCCGGACTCACGGTCGACGCCGGGACGGTTCACCGCCGTCCGCGGGTCAGGGCGGACGCGGTTCCGCCGGCGGCGTGGCCGGCGCTGCTGGATCTGGATCCGGCAGGCGCCGTCGGATCGCTCGTGTGGCGCGCGGTCGCCGAATCGTCGGCCCCCTCCGTCGCTGCCGCGCGCGGGTACGTCGGCGACGCCGACGCCGCCCGTGCGACCCGTCGCGCTGCGGACGCGCACCTGGCCCTCGCGGCCGAGTGGGACGTCTTCGACCCAGACGGGCTCGCGCCGCGGGCGCTGGCCACGGGCGAGCCGACGGTCCTCGACTGCTCCGAACTCCCGCAGGCGGCCGCCGGGGCGGTCTGTGCCGCCGTCGCCCGCGGACTGTACGACGCGCGGGTTCGGGAGGCGATCGGGCGCCTGCCGTGGGTGTTCGTCGACGAGGCGCACGCCTTCTTCGACGGCGTCGCCGGCGACGCGCTGGCGACGTTGCTCACCCGCGGCCGCGCGCCGGGCGTCTCCCTCACGTGTGCCACCCAGCGGCCCGCTGCGCTGCCGCCGGTCGCGGTCTCGCAGGCGGACCTGCTGGTGGCTCACCGCCTGCACAGCCGCGCCGACATCGACGCACTCGCGGCTGCCAGACCACTCGCGGTCGACGACGACCTCGGGGAGCGGCTGCCGACCGGCGTCGGCGAGGCCCTGGTCGTCGACGACGCGACCGAGACCGCGACCGCGGTGCGGGTCCGCGAGCGACGGACGCCGGACGGCGGTGCCAGTCCCAGGGCGAGCGACCGCGGTCGAGGCGGAACGGACGGCGAGCGCTGTGATCGGGACGATCGAAGCGAGCCCGACGAGTGAAGCGTTATCCGCGCCGGCATCCAAACGAGAGTATGGACGTGATCCGATCGTGAGCGGCGGTGGGGACGACACGATCCGAGCGAAGCTCGTCGCCGGCGCGGTCGAGAAGCCGGTGCTCGGCGTGTTCGTCGTGCTGATGCTGTTGATGGCCGCCGGGTTCCTCGTCTCGTTCGTAGCGTTCGTCGTCTGACCGGGTTGCGTCGATCGCTCGACAGCATCAGCCGGGCGGCGGCTGGCTCGGTGATGGCACGTTCGATTCCGTCGGTCGTCGGACTTCTCGCTCGTCGCTACGCTTCTCGTTCAGTAGTTGGCGGCAACAGAGAGCGCCCGGAGCGGGATTTGAACCCGCGTCACGACCGTGACAGGGTCGTATGATGGGCCACTACACCATCCGGGCATGCATCGCGTCGGCGGGTTTCCACCACGCCTCTGCGCATCCATTCCTTTCCCGGGTACATAATTAAGACTTCTCATCCGACGCCACCGTGACCCGCGATACCGTACGCCGTAACGTTCATATCGGCGGGCGAAAATACCGCAATCGTGCAAGCGGTGAGGTGACCAGCTGTCGGTCCCCGACTCGTTTGACAAGCGTTATGTGGCCGGGACGTATATAGCGCCGTAGTATCTCGTGAAGACTTCTCCCCAGCAAACACGGCCGCGCGCGACCACGAACTCTCCCAAGCCATGGTAAACGTAAGTGAACACGAACTCGTGCCCGATCACACGCTCCTCGAGGAGGACGAAATCGAGGAGGTGCTCGACGAGTACAACGTCAAACGGACCGATCTCCCCAAAATCAAGCGGACCGACCCCGCGGCGCCCGACGAGGCCGAGACGGGCGACGTGGTCCGCATCGAACGGGACTCACGAACCACCGACGTCGCGGTCGTCTATCGACTGGTGGTAGAATGAACAGGGAGGCACGACGCTCCGTCTCCCGGGAGTACTTCTCCCAGGAGCGACTCGCGGAGCACCACTTCCGGTCGTTCAACAACTTCCTCGACCGCGGCATGCAGCGCGTCGTCGACGAGAAGGAGACGATCGAGACCGACATCGGCGACAAGGAGGGGCAAGAGCCCGTCTACGTCGAACTCGGCGACGTGCGGATGACGACCCCGCGCGTCCGCGAGGCCGACGGCTCCGAGGAACTGTTGTACCCGCAGGAGGCGCGCCTCCGGAACATCACCTACGCCGCCCCGGTCTTCATGGAGATGAAGATCATCCGCGGCGGCGAGGAGGAGCCGGAGACGGTCGTCGACCAGACCGAGACGAAGGTCGGCCGGATGCCGATCATGGTCGGCTCGAACAAGTGCAACATCTCCGGGTTCTCCGACGAGGAACTCATCGAGATCGGCGAGGACCCGGTCGACCCCGGCGGCTACTTCATCGTCAACGGCTCCGAGCGCGTGCTCATGACCAGCGAGGACCTCGCGCCCAACAAGATCCTCGCGGAGTACGACTCGAAGTACGGCGACGAGATCCAGGTCGCCAAGACGTTCTCTCAGCGGCGCGGCTACCGCGCGCTCGTCCTCTGTGAGCGCAACCGCGAGGGGCTGCTCGAGGTGAGCTTCCCCTCGGTGTCGGGCTCCGTCAACTTCGTCACGCTCGTTCGCGCCCTCGGCCTCGAATCCGACGAGGAGATCGTCCACCGGGTCTCCGACGACCCCGAGATCGTGAAGTTCATGCTGGAGAACCTGGAGGAGGCCGACGTTCAGACCGAGGAGGAGGCCATCGAGACCCTCGGCGAGCGCGTCGCCTCGGGCCAGGGGAAGAACTACCAGCTCAAGCGGGCCAACTACGTCATCGACCGCTACCTCCTGCCGCATCTCCACGAGGAGGGCGTCGAGGAGGAGGACGTTCGCATCAACAAGGCGTACTACCTCTGCCGGATGGCCGAGGCGTGCTTCGAGCTCGCGCTCGACCGCCGCGAGTCCGACGACAAGGACCACTACGCCAACAAGCGCCTCAAGGTCTCGGGCGACCTGATGACGGACCTGTTCCGGACGGCGCTCAACAAGCTGGCGCGTGACGTGAAGTACCAGCTCGAGCGCGCCAACATGCGCAACCGGCAGCTCACCGTCAACACGGTGGTCCGCTCGGACGTGCTGACCGAGCGGCTCGAACACCCCATCGCGACGGGGAACTGGGTGGGCGGCCGCTCGGGCGTCTCCCAGCTCGTCGACCGGACGGACTACATGGGCGTCCTGTCTCACCTGCGGCGCCTCCGGTCGCCGCTGTCGCGGTCGCAGCCGCACTTCGAGGCGCGCGACCTGCACGCGACCCAGTGGGGTCGCATCTGTCCCTCCGAGACGCCGGAGGGCCCGAACTGTGGACTGGTGAAGAACTTCGCGCAGGCGATGGAGCTGAGCCAGAACATCGAGGACGAACAGGGACTGAAGCGAGAACTCGCGTCCATGGGTGTCGAGGGGATCCCCGGCATCGAGGGCGTTGACCGCGCATCCGCGGACGACTAACACATGGCAAGCCAACAACGAGAAGCGAAAGTCTACGTCAACGGGAGTCTGGTCGGGACCCATCCGGACCCCACCCAGCTCGCGGCACAGATCCGTGAGGCCCGCCGCCGCGGCGACGTCTCCGACATGGTGAACGTCTCGGTGAAAGACCGGACGGACGAGGTCATCGTCAACGCGGACGCCGGGCGCGCCCGGCGTCCGCTGATCGTCGTGGAGAACGGGGAGCCGCTCCTCGACGACGAGACGATCGAGGCGCTGGAGAACGGCGAGATCGAGTTCGAGGACCTCGTCGACCACGGCATCGTCGAGTTCATCGACGCCGAGGAGGAGGAGGACATCTACGTCGCCACCGACGAGGAGGACCTCAACTCGCGAACGACGCACCTGGAGATCGACCCGCAGCTCATCTTCGGCATCGGCGCCGGGATGATCCCGTACCCCGAACACAACGCCTCGCCGCGCATCACCATGGGCGCGGGGATGATGAAGCAGTCGCTCGGGCTGCCGTCGGCCAACTACCGCATCCGGCCGGACACGCGCCAGCACCTCCTGCACTACCCGCAGCTGTCGATGGTCAAGACGCAGACCACCGAGCAGATCGGGTTCGACGAGCGACCGTCGGCGCAGAACTTCGTCGTCGCGGTCATGTCCTACGAGGGGTTCAACATCGAGGACGCGCTCGTCATGAACAAGGGGAGCGTCGACCGCGCGATGCAGCGCTCGCACTTCTTCCGCACCTACGAGGGCGAGGAGCGCCGCTATCCCGGCGGCCAGGAGGACCGCTTCGAGGTCCCCTCACAGGACGTGCGCGGCGCCCGCGGTGAGGACGCGTACACCCACCTCGACGAGGACGGCCTCGTCAACCCCGAGACGAAGGTCGACGAGAACTCCGTCCTGCTCGGCAAGACCAGCCCGCCCCGGTTCCTCGAGGAGCCGGACGACATGGGCGGCCTCTCCCCGCAGAAGCGTCGCGAGACCAGCGTCACGATGCGCTCGGGCGAGTCCGGCGTCGTGGACACGGTCACGCTGATGGAGGGCGAGGACGGCTCGAAGCTCTCGAAGGTCTCGGTACGCGACGAGCGGATCCCCGAACTCGGGGACAAGTTCGCGTCCCGCCACGGCCAGAAGGGCGTCGTGGGTCACCTCGCCCCGCAGGAGGACATGCCGTTCACCGAGGACGGGCTCGTTCCCGACCTCGTGATGAACCCGCACGCGCTGCCGTCGCGCATGACGGTGGGGCACGTGCTGGAGATGCTCGGCGGGAAGGTCGGCTCGCTCGAGGGCCGCCGCGTCGACGGAACGGCGTTCCAGGGCGAGGACGAGGAGGCGCTCCGCTCGTCGCTGGAGGAGCACGGGTACAAGTCCTCCGGGAAGGAGGTCATGTACTCGGGCGTCACCGGCGAGAAGATCGAGGCGGAGATCTTCGTCGGGACCATCTTCTACCACAAGCTGTACCACATGGTGAGCAACAAGCTGCACGCCCGTTCGCGCGGGCCGGTGCAGGTGCTCACACGCCAGCCGACCGAGGGGCGCGCCCGCGAGGGTGGCCTCCGCGTCGGCGAGATGGAACGCGAGGTGCTCATCGGGCACGGCGCCGCGATGGCGCTGAACGAGCGGCTGCTCGACGCCTCCGACAAGGAGACGGTGTACATCTCCGAGGAGACGGGGATGGTGGCCGTCGAGGACGTGGAGCAGCGTCGTATCTACGACCCGATCACGGGCGACGAGGACGACATCCACGAGATGGAGATCAGCTACGCGTTCAAGCTGCTGCTCGACGAGATGAAGGCGCTCGGCATTCGACCGACCCTCGAACTTGAGGACGCAGTCTAACCATGGCAGGCCAGACACCCAAAGAGATCGGCGGCATCAACTTCGGGCTGATGGACCCGGAGACGTATCGGGACATGTCCGCGACGAAGGTCATCACCGCGGACACGTACGACGACGACGGCTACCCCATCGACATGGGGCTGATGGACCCGCGGCTGGGCGTCATCGACCCCGGACTGGAGTGCCGCACCTGCGGCAAGCACTCCGGGTCGTGTAACGGACACTTCGGCCACATCGAACTGGCCGCGCCCGTCATCCACGTGGGCTTCACGAAGCTCATCCGTCGGCTGCTGCGCGCGACGTGCCGCAACTGCGGCCGCCTCGCGCTCACCGAGGAGGAGAAGGAGGAGTACAAGGAGAAGCTCCAGCGCACCAAGGACCTCGGCGGCGACCCCACCGACGTGCTGAAGTCGGCGGTTCGACAGGCCCGCAAGGCCAACAACTGTCCGCACTGCGGCGAGCCGCAGGCGGACATCAAACACGAGAAGCCGACCACCTACTACGAGGTGCAGGACGTCCTCTCGGGCGACTACTCGGAGCTCATCACCCGCGCGATGCAGCCCGACGAGCCCGAGGACGAGGAGGAGGAGGTCGACGAGAGCGAGGCGATGTCCCCGATGGACCTCGCCGACGAGACGGGCATCGCGCTCGACCGGATCAACGAGATCCTCTCGGGCGAGTTCCGCCCGCGCAAGGAGGACCGCAAGGCGCTGGAGAAGGCGCTCGGCATCGACCTCACCGTCGAGGACATGAACAAGCTGATGCCGAGCGACATCCGCGACTGGTTCGAGGACATCCCGGACGAGGACCTCGAACCGCTCGGCATCCACCCGCAGAAGTCCCGCCCCGAGTGGATGATCCTGACGGTGCTGCCGGTCCCGCCGGTCACCACCCGCCCCTCGATCACGCTGGACAACGGCCAGCGCTCCGAGGACGACCTCACGCACAAGCTGGTCGACATCATCCGGATCAACCAGCGGTTCATGGAGAACCGCGAGGCGGGCGCCCCGCAGCTCATCATCGAGGACCTGTGGGAGCTGCTCCAGTACCACGTCACCACCTTCGTCGACAACGAGATCTCCGGGACACCGCCGGCCCGTCACCGCTCGGGTCGCCCCCTGAAGACGCTGTCCCAGCGACTCAAGGGCAAGGAGGGTCGCTTCCGCGGCTCCCTGTCCGGCAAGCGCGTGAACTTCTCCGCACGGACCGTCATCAGTCCCGACCCGACCCTCTCGCTGAACGAGGTCGGCGTCCCCGAGCGGGTCGCCGAGGAGATGACGCAGGTGATGAACGTCGCCGAGCGCAACATCGACCGCGCCCGGCAGTACGTCCGCAACGGCCCCGAGGCCCACCCCGGCGCCAACTACGTCAAGCGGCCCGACGGCCGCCGGCTGAAGGTGACCGAGAAGAACTGCGAGGAGCTGGCGGAGAAGGTCGAGCCCGGCTGGGAGGTCAACCGCCACCTCGTCGACGGCGACATCGTGATCTTCAACCGGCAGCCCTCGCTGCACCGGATGTCGATCATGGCCCACGAGGTCGTGGTCATGCCGTACAAGACGTTCCGGCTGAACACGACCGTCTGCCCGCCGTACAACGCCGACTTCGACGGCGACGAGATGAACATGCACGCGCTGCAGAACGAGGAGGCCCGCGCGGAGGCGCGCGTCCTCATGCGCGTGCAGGAGCAGATGCTCTCGCCGCGGTTCGGTGAGAACATCATCGGCGCCATCCAGGACCACATCTCGGGGACGTACCTCCTGACGCACGACAACCCCGAGTTCACCGAGACGCAGGCGCTCGACCTCCTGCGGGCGACCTCGGTCGACGAGCTCCCCGAGGCCGACGGCACGAACGACGCCGGCGAGCCCGTCTGGACCGGCCGGACGGTGTTCTCGGAGCTCCTGCCCGAGGACCTGAACCTCGAGTTCACCTCCTCGGCGGGCGACACCGTCCGCATCGAGAACGGCCAACTGGTCGAGGGCACCATCGACGAGGACGCCGTCGGCGGCTTCGGCGGCGAGATCGTCGACACGCTCACGAAGGTGTACTCGAAGACCCGCGCCCGCGTGTTCGTCAACGAGGTGGCGTCGCTGGCGATGCGCGCCATCATGCACTTCGGGTTCTCGCTGGGCATCGACGACGAGTCGATCCCGCCGCAGGCGAACGAGCAGGTCGACGAGGCGATCGACTCCGCGTACGAACGGGTGCAGGAGCTGATCTCGACGTACGAGGCCGGCGAGCTGGAGAGCCTGCCGGGTCGGTCTGTCGACGAGACGCTGGAGATGAAGATCATGCAGACGCTCGGCAAGGCCCGCGACTCCGCGGGCGAGATCGCCGAGGACCACTTCGCCGACGACAACCCCGCGGTCGTCATGGCACGTTCCGGCGCGCGCGGGTCGATGCTGAACCTGACCCAGATGACCGGCTGCGTCGGTCAGCAGGCGGTTCGCGGCGAGCGGATCAACCGCGGCTACGAGGACCGGACGCTCGCCCACTACGAGCCGGACGACCTCTCGGCGGAGGCCCACGGGTTCGTGGAGAACTCCTACCGCTCGGGACTGACGCCAGAGGAGTTCTTCTTCCACGCGATGGGCGGCCGCGAGGGACTCGTCGACACGGCGGTCCGGACCTCGAAGTCCGGATACCTGCAGCGTCGCCTCATCAACGCGCTCTCCGAGCTGGAGGCGCAGTACGACGGCACGGTGCGGGACACCTCCGACACCATCGTCCAGTTCGAGTTCGGCGAGGACGGCACCTCGCCGGTGAAGGTGTCCTCCAACGAGGACACGCCCATCGACATCGAACAGATCACCGACCGCGTCGTCGACGCCGAGTTCGCCTCCGAGGAGGAGAAGGAGCGCTTCCTCGGCCGGCGCGAGGAGCCGACGAACCTCTCGGAGTACGCCGGTCCGGGTCTCGACAAGGCGGGCGGCGTGGGGGTGAGCGATGACTAGCGCCGTCGAGTCCGTCGACCGGTTCGTCGACGCTCACGAGGCGGTCACCGAGGACATCGCGCTGATCGTCGAGGACACCGAGCTGCCGCGGCGACTGCGGGACGAGATCTACGAGAACATCGACGGACGCGGCGGCGTGACGGCCGAGCAGGCCGACGAGATCGCGCAGGCCGCCGAGTCGCGCTACCTCGACACGCGGGTCGACCCGCTGGACCCGGTGGGGACCGTCTCCGCGCAGTCCATCGGGGAGCCGGGGACCCAGATGACGATGAACACGTTCCACTACGCGGGCGTCGCGGAGATGGACGTGACGCAGGGGCTCCCCCGGCTCATCGAGCTGGTGGACGCCCGGAAGACGCCGGACACGCCGATCATGGTCGTCCACCTCGACGAGGAGCACGCGACCGACCGCGAGAAGGCCCACGAGGTCGTCTGGCAGCTCGAGGCGACGAAGATCCTCGCGCTCGGGGACGTGTCGACGAACGTCGCGGACATGATCGTTCGCGTCGACCTCAACGAGGAGACGCTGCTGGAGCGGTGGCCCACCCACGAGGACCCGACCGAGGTCGCCGGCATCGTCGCCGACATCGTCGAGGACTCGCTGGGCGTCTCCACGCGTCACTCGGGCACCGCGATCGAGTTCGGCCCGGACGAACCGAGCTACCGCGAGCTGCTCCAGCTCGTCGAGGAGCTCCGGGACATCGTTTTCAAGGGGATCGAGGAGGTCTCCCGGGTCGTCATCCGCAAGGAGGAGGTCGACGACGGCGAGGACGAGTACGTCCTCTACACCGAGGGGTCGGCGTTCGCCGACGCGCTCGAGATCGAGGGCGTCGACGCCTCCCGAACCACGTGTAACAACATCCACGAGATCTACCGGACGCTGGGCGTCGAGGCCGCCCGCGAGACCATCATCAACGAGACGATGGAGACCCTCGAGGAGCAGGGGCTCGACGACGTGAACATCCGCCACCTGATGCTCGTCTCGGACATCATGACGAACCGGGGCACCGTCGAGTCGATCGGCCGCCACGGCATCTCCGGGTCGAAGGACTCCGTGCTCGCGCGCGCGGCGTTCGAGGTGACGGTGAACCACCTGCTCGACGCGGCGATCCACGGCGAGGCCGACGACCTCAACGGCGTCATCGAGAACGTCATCGTCGGCAAGCCGGTGTCGATCGGCACCGGCGACGTGGACCTGCGGATGGGCTCGGCGCCCGACACGACCTCCGCGGACGACTGACGGTGCGCGTCGAGATCACCGACGAGGCCCGGCGGTACATCGGGACGTTCGACGAGCTCGTCGGCGTCGCGCCGACGGACTGCCTCGTCTTCGAGGACGGCGATCGGCTCGTCTTCCTCATCCCCGCGGGCGAGATGGCCGAGGCGGTCGGCCCCGGAGGTCGAACCGTCGAGCGCGTCGAGGAGCAGCTCGGCGCGTCGGTGGAACTGGTCGAGGACGCCGACACGCCCGAGGCGTTCGTCGCGAACGCGCTCGCGCCGGCGGCGGTTCGCGGCGTGACGGTGAGCCGACAGAACGACGTCGTGGCGTACGCCGAGGTCGCCGAGGCCGACCGCGGCGTCGCCATCGGCGCCGACGGGCGAAACATCGAGACCGCGCGGACGCTGGCGGAGCGCCACTTCGACATCGACGACGTACAACTGGCGTAAGCGCCCGCGGTCGCCGGTCCGTCCCCCGGCGGGATCGTCGAGGTATCGACCCCCACTCTTTTTCCGACCGATCAAGATCTGTCGGACGATGGCGCATCGGTCCCCCGTCGAACCGACCGTGTTCGACCACCTCCGTCCGACCGACGCCGACTACCCGGCCGGTGTGTACCGGGTGGTCGGGGTCGACGACGACGCCGTCACGCTCCTCCGCATCGGCGACGAGGAGGGGACCCGCGTCCACACCGGCGACGTCCGGCGGGTCCCGCGGGCGGCCCTCGACGGCTTCGCGACGGCGGACCCGCCCGAGCGGAGCGCCCCGCCGGGCGCGCTCCTCCGAACAGTACCCGCGCACCTGTACTGGTCGGTCTGGGCGTTCCTCAAGTCGCTTCGGAGGCAGCCCGTTCCGTCGGTCGTTGCGCTCATCCTCCTGACGGCCGGCGCTGTCGGCGGTGGGACGCTCCCGGTGTCCGAGACGGGACTGGACGCGCTGGTCCTGCTCGGAACCGTCGGGTTGGTGCTCGTCGCGAGCGGCCGGGTGTGACGGTCGACTCGGGCGGCCAGCGACGGCCGCAGAGCGACGGATCCACGCCGAAACCATCGCTGCGGCCGTGATCTGATCCCCCGAGACGGCCTCAGAATCCGCGAGAGGGACCGCTAATCGCCTCTCGCGTCGTTTCACCGTTCTCGAAAGGGAACCCTTAGGTAGCTCCACTGAGAACGGAAGTCCACGATGGCCAACGGCAAATACGCCGCGCGGAAGCTCAAGAAGGACCGCCAGAAGCGACGGTGGTCCGACTCCGAGTACGCGCGACGCGAGCGCGGTCTCTCCGAGAAGTCCGACCCCCTCGAGGGCGCCCCCCAGGGCCGCGGTATCGTCCTGGAGAAGGTGGGCATCGAGGCGAAGCAGCCCAACTCGGCGATCCGGAAGTGCGTCCGGGTCCAGCTCATCAAGAACGGGAAGCAGGTCACGGCGTTCTGCCCCGGCGACGGCGCCATCTCGTTCATCGACGAGCACGACGAGGTCACCATCGCGGGGATCGGCGGCGCGAAGGGTCGCGCCATGGGCGACCTCTCCGGCGTCAACTACAAGGTCGAGAAGGTGAACGGCGTGTCGATGATCGAACTCGTCCGCGGCAACGCGGAGAAGCCCGTCCGATAATGAGCGAGTCAGAGCAAGACGCCGACGCCGAGACCGAGGCACCGGACCCGGACGCGCCCGCCGACTCCGAGCAGGCCGTCGAGAACGCGCTGCTGTTCGGCGAGTGGGACGTCTCGGAGATCGAGTACTCCGACCCGTCCACGCGGAAGTACATGAACGTGACTCCCATCGCCCACACGATGGGTCGTCACGCGTCCAAGCAGTTCCAGAAGTCCGAGATCTCGCTGGTCGAGCGGCTCACCAACCGCCTGATGCAGACCGACGAGAACACCGGGAAGAAGCAGCAGGCTCAGCGCATCGTTCGCGACGCCTTCGACACGATCCACGCCCGCACCGAGGACAACCCGGCGCAGGTGCTCGTCGAGGCCGTCGAGAACGCGGCCCCGCGCGAGGAGACCGTCCGCCTGAAGTACGGCGGCATCTCCGTGCCGAAGGCGGTCGACGTCGCGCCGCAGCGCCGCGTCGACCAGTCGCTGAAGCTCATCGCCGAGGGAGTTCGCGGCGCCAGCTACAAGACGACGACCAGTGCCGCCGACGCGCTCGCGGACCAGCTCATCGGCGCCGCCCGCTACGACGTCCAGACGTACGCCATCTCCCAGAAGGAGGAGACGGAACGCGTCGCCGCCGCCGCCCGCTGACGACGGCGGACCGTCCTCTGTTCCGTTCGTTCACGTTCCGAGCGGCCGCGCCGGGGACCGCGATCTCCGGCGAACGTCCCCGTCGGTCGGCGGCCCGCTTCCGCCCGTCGAACGGGGATCAGTCCCTGTTGTGGACGTTCGTACTGCCACACTCGGGACAGCGAGTGAGCGTCCCGAGTCGGGGGTCGCTCACGCGGCCCCACGCGTCGCTCCCGGTCGGTGCCTCGAAGCCGCAGCCCTCACAGGTGAGTACGGTCGCCGGCGGCATGCGTGAGCGTACGACAGGGGATGGCATAGTCCTTATCGACGTGTCGGACAACAGATCCTACTGATCGTCGCCCTGTCCGTAGTCCCGGAACTGTTCGATCGCGGTGTCGAGCTCGGACTCGGGGAGCTCGGTCGGCTCGCCGACGGCCGACGACTGGAGGTACAGCCGGGAGAGGTCCTCGACGTGGGTCGTGTGCTCCAACGCCGTCTCGATGTCGGCGGCGGTGACGACGAGGCCGTGGTTCTCGATGAACGAGGCCGTGGCGTCCGCCTCCTCCATCGCGGCGACGACGTTCGCCGCCAGTTCCTCGGTACCGTAGGGGGCGTACTCGGCGACGGGAACGCGCTTGCCGACGGCGACGATCATGTAGTGGATCGGCGGGAGCTCCTCGTGGAGCACGGCCATCGTCGTCGCCCACGGCGAGTGGGTGTGGACGATGGCGTCGGAGCCGTAGCCGCGGTAGATGTGGCGGTGCATCGGCACCTCGCTGGAGGGCGTCATCCGCCCGGCGACTCGCTCGCCCGCCAGGTCCACGACCGGCACGTCGCCGGCGTCGAAGGCGTCGTAGGCGACGCCGGTCGGGGTCACGGCGAACCGGTCGCCGTCGCGGACGCTGAGGTTCCCAGTTCGCCCCGGCGTGAGTCGCGCGAGCTCGGGCGCGTGCTCGACGACCGCCTCGCGGGCCCCGCGGAGGACCGCCGGGTTCGCCCCGTCGCTCACAGCGCCACCTCCGTCACCGCGCCCAGCGAGGCCAGCCGATGGTCCGGCACTCGGACGGCGTTCAGGTCGTCCACGCGCTCCCCGGCGCCGTCCGCGTTTCCGTCGGCGACCTCGTGGGGTCCGTTGAACAGCGCCGTCTCCATCCCGAGCGCGTTGCCGCCCTCGATGTCGGTGGCGGGGGAGTTACCGACGACGAGCGCCTCCGAGGGGGCGCGGTCGAGGCGGGCGAGCGCCGTTGTGAACACGGGCGCGGCCGGCTTCTCGCGGCCGACCTCCTCACTGGTGACGAGCGCGTCGAGGCGCTCGTCGACGCCGAGGCGCGCGAGTTTGCGCAGTTGGACGCGCGTCGTGAGGTTCGTCACGACCGCCACGTCGACGCCGGCCTCCCGGAGCGCGTCGAGGGTGGGGAGGGCGTCGTCGAAGGCCGACATCTCGTCGAGGTACGCGTCCCAGTAGGCGTCGCCGAGCGCCCGCGCGAGGTCGGCGTCGAACGGTCGCGGGAGCCCCGCGACCAGCCGCTGGTAGTAGATGTGGCGGCTGTGGCTGCTTGCGGTGGCGCCGACCTCGCGTTTCGTCGCCCGTCGGGCGCGTGCACGTCGCGCCTCGAACGCCTCGGCGTCGAGGTCGCCGCCGCGATCGCGGTAGGTCTCGAAGGCGGCGCGCGTGCCCGCCTCGTTACACGGCTCGTACGGGTAGAGCGTGTCGTCCAGATCGAACAACACGGCGTCGACAGGCATGCCGAGCGGTGCGTCCCCCCACCGCATAGGTGTTCGGTCCCCGCCGCCGACACGAGCGACGGGACAGGCGAACCGACGACCCCATCGCCCCGCCGTCGAAGAGATATCGTCGCTGATAACCGAGGCCGGAGACATTTAGCCGGGTAACGCGACCGAACACGCATGGAACTGCTCACCGGCTCGTTCGTGGGCGTCGCGGTCGCGGTGCTCGCGGGCGCGGCCGCCGGCGTCCCGTTCATGGGGACCGCGCCGGCCCGCCGGGCGTTGCGGCCCTTCGGCGGCGGCCCCGACGACGAGGACCCGTACGCGGCGGCTGGCGTGTTCGTCGGGGTCTCGATCGCGTACTCCGGGCTCGTGGCCCTCACGGGCGAGACCGCCGCCAACACGGGACCGGTCGGGCTCACGCTGACGCTGCTGCTCCCGTTCGGGTTCGGCGTCGCCGCCGCGACCGCGTGGCTGCCGTCGGCCGGGGTCGAGTGGCGACCGGCCGGCGAGGCACGCACGGACGCCACCGTAACGTTCACGGCGTTTCTCGCGACCCTCACCGCGACGACCGCGGGCGGGTGGCTGCTGCTCGGGTGACTCGTCGCGAGCGTGGGGGCGGTGCCGCGGGGACTCGCTCGGCGGCGAACGTTCAGACGCGAACACGGGACCAGTGGCCACCGCGGGCGACGGTCGCGCCCGTCCGGCTCGCGAGCCATTCGGTTCCCGCGGATCCACGCCGGTCTCAGGCGGACCGGCGGCCGAGTCGCCCGAACGCCAGCACGCGACCGCCAGCGAGGAGCGCGAGGCTCGTCCCCGTGACCAACAGGAACGGAACGTAGTCGCCGCCGGCGGCCGCGGCGAACACGCCGACCGCGAGGACGGCGCCGACCGCCCCGACGATCGCGAGCCCCGACCCCGCGCCGACGCGCCAGTCGTCTCGCGCGCCGCGGGATCGGGCCGCCGATCCGCCGAGGGCCGCGACGACCGCGAGGGCGGCGAGGAACCCACCGAACGCCGCGTCGTAGGCGGCCGAACTCGGGACCGTCGTGAGGACCGCTTCGAACCGGTCGAACGCGACGACGAGGAGGTAGCCGGGGACGCCGAACGGCGGCAGCGGTACCGCATAGAGGAGCGCGTACAGTCCGGCGACGACGGCACCCGCGGCGATCCAGTCACGCAGGAGCGTCGCGGGCGAGTACGGCGGTCGAGTCGTTTCGCCGCCGTCGGTCACGATCGCGCGCGGAGCGGACGCGTCGCCGTCCGGCCGGTCGCCTCCGGTGGACTCCGTGGTGGGCTCGGATCCCATGGTCGGCCGTTTCGCGGTCGTTCAGGAAGTAGCTGCTGGCGAGCCCCGTTCCCGCCGCCTCGGTCGCGACGGGGACGCAGCCTCCGTCCCGACGGGGACGCAACCGCCGTTGCGACGAGAACGCCCTCGGCGGTCAGTCGGCGGCCGCGGGATCGCCGCCCGCGTCGACGGCGTAGAGCCGCGCGGCGTCGACCAGGGACTTGCGGTACTCCGACTCGGACGGGTCCGTCGCGAGCGACCGGAACAGCCGGGTGAACCCCTGTACGTCGACCGCCGGCGCGTCGTCGGCGGCGGCGTGTGCCAGATCGTACAGTCGATGCCCGTCGTCGACGAGGTCGTGGCGCTCGCACATCGCCAGCGCGAAGGCGGCGTTGACGGCGGTGATGTCCGGATCGGAGCCGGGCGTCATGCGCTGCGAGTCGGGGTGGGGGTGGTCGCGCGGTCGGTCGGCGACGGCGGCGGCCAACTGCGACTCGAAGAACGTCGCCAGCTTCCCGCCCGGACCGACGGAGAGCGTGATGTCGTCGGCGTACACGTCCTTCATGTGGTTCGCGATCTGGTAGCAGTGATGGACCTTCCTGCGCTCGACCGACGACCCGGACAGCGCGAGGAACAGCGCCTCGTCGGTCGACTGGTGGTGCGACGGATGCGGCTCCTCGTAGCGGGCCATGTGCGACAGTTCGTGGAGGGCGAGCTCGCGCGCCATCGCGGAGGTCGCGGCCTTCCGGGAGACGTTGAGGACGTGACGGTCGTCGTAGTGGCCCGCCCACGTCCGCTCCTCGGGGTTGTCACGAACCTGAACCTCCACCGGAAGCGAGAGGTCGTGTTCCGTCTCGAACAGCGTCGCCGCCCCGAGGAAGGGATCGGGTGGGACGGCGCCGCGGACTCGGATATCCATGTGTAGAATTGGCACGGTCCGCGTCGGTTTGACTCTTGTGCCGATCGGACGGGGGCGCGGCGACGGCCGGGTCACGAGACGGCGTACCACGCGGTGTGAACCGTGGATTCGGGGGTTTCGGCGCCGGCAAAGCACTACCCTTTTGCCCGGGCGGAGAATACCGGTCGGTAATGGGCCGACGAAAGAAAATCGTACAGGAATGTGAGGAACTGATGGACCAGCCGGAGCAGATCCGGAACATCGCCATCGCTGCTCACGTCGACCACGGGAAGACGACACTGACGGACAACCTGCTCGCCGGCGCGGGCATGATCGCCGACGCGGACGAGGCGACGCAGCTCGTGATGGACACCGAGGAGGACGAGCAGGAGCGCGGGATCACCATCGACGCGGCGAACGTCTCGATGACGCACGAGTACGAGGAGGAGAACCACCTCATCAACCTCATCGACACGCCGGGGCACGTCGACTTCGGCGGGGACGTGACCCGCGCGATGCGCGCCGTCGACGGCGCGCTCGTCGTGGTCGACGCCGTCGAGGGCGCGATGCCCCAGACGGAGACGGTCGTTCGGCAGGCGCTGCGCGAGGGCGTCAAGCCGGCGCTGTTCATCAACAAGGTCGACCGCCTCATCTCCGAGCTCCAGGAGGGGCCCGAGGAGATGCAAGAGCGGCTCCAGGCGGTCATCGGCGACGTCAACGAGCTGATCCGCGGGATGACCGAGGAGATGGACGACATCGAGGAGGACTGGACGGTCTCCGTCGAGGAGGGCACCGTCGGGTTCGGCTCGGCGCTGTACAAGTGGGGCGTCTCGCTCCCGTCGATGCAGCGCACCGGCATGTCGTTCGCCGACATCATCGAGCTGGAGCAGAACCACGAGCGGCAGGAGCTCCACGAGCGCACGCCGCTGTCGGACGTCGTGCTCGACATGGTCGCCGAGCACTTCCCGAACCCCCTGAAGGCGCAGCCGTTCCGCGTCCCGCGCATCTGGCGCGGCGACGACGAGTCCGACGTCGCCGAGAGCATGCGAACCGTCGACCGCGACGGCGACATCGTCTTCATGGCGACCGACATCGGGATGGACCCCCACGCCGGCGAGATCGCGACGGGTCGCGTCTTCTCCGGTACCCTCGAGAAGGGACAGGAACTGTACGTCTCCGGGACCGTTGGCAAGAACCGCGTCCAGTCGGTCGGGATCTACATGGGCGGCGAGCGAGAGGAACTCGACCGCGGCGTCCCCGCGGGGAACGTGGCGGCCGTCACCGGCCTCAAGGACGCCATCGCGGGCTCGACCGTCTCCGACAAGGAGATGACGCCGTTCGAGTCGATCGAGCACATCTCCGAGCCGGTCATCACCAAGAGCGTGGAGGCGAAGTCGATGGACGACCTGCCGAAGCTCATCAAGACGCTCCAGCAGGTCGCCAAGGAGGACCCGACGATCCGCGTGGAGATCAACGAGGACACGGGCGAGCACCTCATCTCCGGGCAGGGCGAGCTCCACCTCGAGGTCATCACCCAGCGCATCCAGAAGAACCAGGGCATCCCGGTTCAGACCGGTGAACCCATCGTCGTCTACCGCGAGCAGCCCCAGGGCTCCTCCCGCGAGGTCGAGGGCGTCTCGCCGAACCGCCACAACAAGTTCTACATCACCGTCGAGCCGATGTCGGACGACATCGTCGAGACGATCCAGCGGGGCGAGGCGTCGATGGACATGCCCGAACTGGAGCGCCGCGAGGCCCTGCAGGAGGCCGGCATGGACAAGGACACGTCCCAGAACGTGGAGCACATCCACGGGACGAACGTCCTCATCGACGACACGAAGGGGATCCAGCACCTGAACGAGACGATGGAGCTGGTCATCGAGGGCCTCGAGGAGGCGCTCGACGACGGTCCCCTCGCCGCCGAGCCCGTGCAGGGCGCGCTGCTGCGCCTGCACGACGCGCGCCTGCACGAGGACACCATCCACCGCGGTCCGGCGCAGGTCATCCCCGCCGTCCGCGACGCGGTCCACCGCTCGCTCATCGACGGCGAGATCCGCCTGCTGGAGCCGATCCAGGACGTCCGCATCGACGTGCCCAGCGAGCACATGGGCAACGCCTCCGGCGAGATCCAGGGCCGCCGCGGCCGCGTCGACGACATGTACCAGGAGGGCGACCTCATGGTCATCGAGGGCATCGCGCCCGTCGAGGAGATGATCGGCTTCTCCAGCGACATCCGCTCGGCCACCGAGGGCCGCGCCTCCTGGAACACGGAGAACGCGGGCTTCCGCGTGCTCGTCGACAACCTCCAGCGCGAGAAGATCATGGAGATCCGCGAGCGCAAGGGCATGAAGCTCGAGCTGCCGCAGTCGATCGACTACATCTGAGAGGGCACGCCGGCCGTCGCGGCCGACCCGCGATCCGCGTTCTCTTTGGACGCCTCGTTCCCGGGAGCGACGGCGTCGGCGCGGCACGGCACCGTCCGGTTCGGTGACGACCTCTCGGCGATCACGACGTTCGCCCGACGGACCGTCACCGATCCAACAGGATCGTTCACACACTGGCAAGGATCGCCACGGTGGAAGGCTTATCACCTCCCCGTCTACACAGGATAACTATGCCAAGTGGCACGACCCACGGTCGGCGCGACGGCTGCGAACGAGCGACCCAGCCCCGCACGCCGATCACAATTATCGGGTCCGACGCCACACCCCCCGGCGGAACTCGGCCGACGGCGAACGCGGGCGAGAGAGCGGGCGCTCGTCGCCCCGTCGACGGCGGCGCGGCCTCGTCGGGGACGAGCGCGGGCGAACGGAGGGCGCGGTAGATGCCGTCGGAGTCGACGCCAGCCCCCGGCGAGCAGCCGGTGGGCTCCGGCGAGGCGTCCGAGGATGCGGCGGAGACGGACGGCGGCCACGAGACCGGGCTACAGGCCCACACCATCAGACTGGAGTTGGTCGACGAACCCGGCCAGCTGCTTGCGGCGCTGAAGCCCATCGCCGACAACGGCGCGAACCTGCTGTCGATATTCCACGAACGGGGCAGCCTCACGCCGCGGGGTCGGATCCCCGTCGAGGTGGACATCGAGTGTCCGCCGGACCGCTTCGAAGGGATCCTCGAGGACCTCCGGGACCGCGGCGTCAACGTGATCCAAGCCGACGCCGAGGAGTACGGCGACGAGGTGACGCTCGTCCTCGTGGGCCACCTCGTGGACACGGACCTGTCGGACACGCTCAAGAACATTCAGGACTGCTCGGAGGCGTCGGTCGCCGACATCGACCTGTCGGCCCCGGCGGGCGCCGGATCGTCGGCACACTCCAGCGCCCGGCTCCGTCTGCGTGCCCACGCCGGCGAGACCGCGAGCGTGATCGAGACGGTCAGGGAGGTCGCCGCCGAGAAGGACATCGACGTCATCGCGCCGCTGGAGGGCCGCCGATGAGGCTCTGTGTCCTCGGCGCCGGCGCGGTCGGCCGCTCGGTCGCCGAACTGGCGCCCGAGTACGGCCACACGGTGACGGCGCTGGCCGACTCCTCGTCGGCGGTCGTCGATCCGGACGGCCTCGACGTGGAGACGGCACTCGCGCACAAGGACGCCGACGAGGCACTCGGCGACGCCTCGCCGGGCGACGCGCTCGCGGCGGAGTTCGACGTACTCGTGGAGGCGACGCCGACGACGCTCGGGGACGCCGAGCCCGGCTTCTCACACCTGCGAGCGGCGCTGGAGCGCGACAGGCACGTCGTGCTCGCCAACAAGGGCCCGGTCGCCGAGCGCTACGCGGACGTTCGCGAGTTGGAGACCGACTCCGCGGGTGAGGTGTACTTCGAGGCGACCGTCGGCGGCGCCATCCCGGTGTGTGCGACCGTCGACGACCTGGGGGCCGAGCACGTCTCGGCGGTCCGCGGCGTGCTCAACGGGACGGCGAACTTCGTCCTCTCGCGGATGGCCGCCGAGGGGCTCGACTACGACCACGTGCTCGCGGAGGCACAGGATCTGGGCGTCGCGGAGGCGGATCCCTCCTTCGACGTGGAGGGGACCGACGCGGCGCTGAAGTGCGTCATCCTCGCGAACGTGCTACGGGAGGCCGACTGCGACTCCCTCGAGGAGCTTCGGGCGGTCGAGGTGTCCCTCGCGGACGCCGAGGTCGAGGGGATCCGCGACATCCCGGGCAGCGCGCTGGAGCTGGCCGCCGAGGACGGCCGGACCGTCCGGCTCGTCGGGGAGGCGACCCGTGACGGGGTCACCGTCGGCCCGCGACTCGTCCCCGAGAACGGGACGCTGTCGGTGACCGGCACCCGGAACATCGTCGAGATCGACCACGAGTACGCGGGCGGACTCGCCATCTCCGGCCGCGGCGCCGGCGGCGAGGAGACCGCGAGCGCGGTGCTTGCCGACGTGGCCCGGCTGGAGTAGTCCGATCGAGCGGACGTCGAGCGTCGCCGGCCGCGGCCGGCGAGCGACGGCCGACGCGGTCGTCGATCGACCATGCAAACTCGACGCACGGCACGGACACACACGCAAAAACGCCAGAAGGCGCCGGGATAGCCTGCTCAGCGTATCGAAATGGTTTTAGGGCGTTCGGACGTTACAAGACCTTACAGAGCGCCTCAGCGCGTGATTCCACTATGAGCGACAAACCCCACCAAAATCTGGCCATCATCGGCCACGTCGACCACGGGAAGTCCACGCTCGTCGGGCGGCTCCTCTTCGAGACAGGGAGCGTCCCCGAGCACGTAATCGAGCAGCACCGAGAGGAGGCCGAGGAGAAGGGCAAGGGCGGCTTCGAGTTCGCCTACGTCATGGACAACCTGGCCGAGGAGCGAGAGCGCGGTGTCACGATCGACATCGCCCACCAGGAGTTCGACACCGACGAGTACTACTTCACCATCGTCGACTGTCCGGGTCACCGTGACTTCGTGAAGAACATGATCACGGGCGCCTCGCAGGCCGACAACGCGGTGCTCGTCGTCGCGGCCGA
>Ga0207733_100163_pt1 | contig 62704 bp, 51 predicted proteins | sample A23P3SouthBayCA_FD_187735 | JGI IMG/M metagenome (GOLD analysis project Ga0207733, IMG submission 187735) | Aerobic enrichment media microbial communities from Eden Landing Ponds, California, USA - A23 P3 (SPAdes) | ecosystem: Environmental > Aquatic > Marine > Unclassified | place: Emeryville...
CGAGTATCACTTCCTGCCGGACCTGATCGGGAACCTGCGGGCGTTCTCCCGGCAGGACGTGCGCTGTCTCGACTGCGGCGAGAAGTACCGGCGGATGCCGCTGTCGGGCGACTGCCGGGAGTGCGGCGGTCGCGTCAACCTCACCGTCCACGAGGGGTCGGTCAACAAGTACATCGAGACGGCGACGCGGGTCGCCGAGGAGTTCGGCTGTCGCACCTACACGAAACAGCGGCTGGAGGTTCTCGAACGGTCGATCAACCGCGTGTTCGAGGACGACACGAACAAGCAGAGCGGGATTGCCGACTTTATGTGATCGCTGTCGGCATCCGCCGAGCGAAGCGAGATGGGGCTTTTTCGCCCGCGTTTTTGGCCGAGCGAGTCGCGAACGGAGTGAGCGACCCCGAGGCGAAAAAGGTGGGACTGACCGAACGAGCAGAGCGGGATTGCCGACGTTATGTGAACGGGGCCTGCTGTCGACTGCGGTCGCGTTCACGCCGCGTTCGTCCGCACCGGAGACATCGGAGACGACGACGCAGCTCTCAGACCGATTGACCACGAGGGGCGTCGTCGACCGCGTCCTTTAGGCGTGGGCCGGTCCTTGCGTCCGGCGATGGAAGTCACCCTCCTCGGGACCGGCGACACGACGGGGACGCCGACGCCCGGCTGCGACTGCGAGACCTGCGAGCGGGCCGTCGACCGCGGCGTCGAGCGCTCGCGGTTCTCGGTCCACGTCCGCAACGAGCGCACCGGCGAGTGCCTGCTCGTCGACACGAGCCCCGACTTCCGCCACCAGTTCCTCGGCCACGACGTGGCCCTGCCCGACGCCGCGGTGATCACCCACATCCACTTCGACCACCTCGACGGGCTGGGTCACGCCTACCGGCTGCTCGACCACCTGCCCGTCCACGCCGCCGACGAGCGCGACCCCGAGACCGGCGAGAGCGTCGCCCAGACGGTCCGCCGGCGCTACGACTACCTCGACCAGGTCGAAGTCGTCCCCGAGACGCCGTTCGAACCCTTCGAGACCTGCGGGTTCGAGGTCACGCTGGTGCCCGTCGACCACCCGCCGCTTCACTGCTACGGCCTCGCGATCGAGGACCCCGAGACCGGCGCGAAACTGTCGATATCCGGCGACTCGACCTACGGCATCGGCGCGGAGTCGCGGACCGCCCTCGCCGACCCCGACCTGCTGCTCGCCGACGGCATCGTGACCGCCGACCTGTGCGAACACCATCCCGCCGGCGGGAACCACGTCGACGACGACGGCGTCGCTCGCACGTTCGGCACGAAACACATGACCGTCGAGGGCGCGGTCGCGCTGGGCGAGGACCTCGGCGCCGAGCGGACGCGGGTGGTCCACGTCTCGCATTTCCTCGACGCCGACCGGGCGTTCGAGGCGCCGCTGGCCGTCGACGGCGAACGCTACGACCTCTGACAGACCTGCGGTCGGACGACCCGACCGCCCGCGACCCACGACCCCCGGAACCTCCATACCGCTCGCGCTCGAACCCGTGACCATGAGCAGTCAGGAACAGGCGGACGAGGCGACCGAACCGCTCGCCGCGCGGGTCGTGCTCTCGTTCCCGGCGGACATCGGCGAACACGGCCGGGGCCGCATCCGCTCGGACTACTACCGGAAGTACCTCACCAAGGTCCACGATTCGGCCGCCGAAGGCGACGAGTGGGACGAGTTCACCGACGTGGGCTGTTGCGGAAGTCAGATGGACGTGCCGCTGGTGGTCGAGCGCGTGGTGACGGAGTCACCACGGGCGGACGGAGTCGACGACGCCGACCTCGCAGTCGAAGGCGGGTCGCGGATCACCCTCGACACCGAGATCGAGTACACCGAACGCGAGGCCTGCGGGGTCAACCAGGGCTGGTCCGTCCAGCACGACGAACCCGAGGCGCTGGACAAAGGGTAGCGGAGGCGGTTCGAGCGGGCCGCCGTGGTATCCAGCAGAGAGCTCTCAGACACGGTGTCGCTGCGATGTCACCCCTCTTTGAGGATATGGAGCTGCCTGTCAGCGTCCGCGACGAGCAACCGGTCACCGATGACGGTCGGACTGTGGGTGATTTCGTTCGGCCGTCCCCACACGTCCCGCTGGTTCCCACCGGGTGAGAAGAGGCGGACGCCGCCGTCCGTACCGGCGACGTAGAGGCGCCCATCCTCCGTCAGCGTCGGTGCCGAGGTGATACCGCAGTCGAGTTCCTCTGACCAGCGTAGGTCGTCGTTAGTCGAGTAGACGCGAATACCGCCGTCACGATAGCAGAGAACGACACGGTCGGTGGAGACAACGGGCGGAGCAGCGAACCGTTTCCCCGACTCTGCACTCCGTTTACCGACTCTCTCGATACCGTTGCGTGGGTTACTGTGGAACGCGACGACCCGGTCGTCGGTAGCGGCGAAGAGTGTTTCGTTTCGGACGACGGGGTCCCAGTGAACCGCCCGACCGACATTCCAGTCTGCCTGCAACATATCCCCGCTCGAAGCGTCAACCGCACAGACGACTCCGTCGGCCAAGTAAACGGCGTCCTGATAGATAACCGGTCGACCTGGCACCATGTCCCTGAAACGCTGGGTGAAGCGTTTCTGGCTGTTCAACCCCGACGGTGCAACGTGCAAGCGACCGCTCTGATCTGTAAAGTAGATGTAATTCCCGCTTGGGACGGCCGGCGACTCGATCGGCGCGGAAACTCTGAACTGTCCCTGTCGAGCCTTGTGCCGAAGGTCGAACGCCGCTAGTCGGGGGTCCTCGCCCCTCCGCCCGCCGATAGGGACGTACACGTTTCCGTCGTGGAGACACGGCGGCGCGGTAACAGAGGAGAAGCGCTTCCTCCAGTGCGTTTCGCGCGCTTCGAGGTCGTAGACGTAGACACGGCCGTCCCTGTCGGCGACACAGACGAATTCTCCGTCGGAAACCGGCCCCCCGACGAACGCCGAACTGCCGAAGCTCTCGGTGGACGATTCCTCGAAATTCCCTGGACCGGGGTCGGGCGTCGATCCCGTGTTCTGTCGGTCGTACCGGACTACCGGCGCCGATCCAGACGACTGCGAGGAGACGGGTGTAGTCGATCTATCGGCCACCCCTCCAGATGCCGAGGCGCCGACGGACCGGTCGGGTGTCGATCCGGTCCGCTGACGCGACTGCGTCTGTGAGGGGGTTCGTTCGGTTACGGGGTCCAACTCCGGCGCCGGCTTCGGCGCGTTGTCCGAGGCGCTCGAATCAGCCGGTTCGCCGGCGGAGTTCCCCTGACGGCGAGTTTGCGACCGCTCGTCGCTCTGGGGCCGTTTCGAGGAAGTCCCACTCGAGTCGGGCCGAGTGTTCCGCTGGCCCTGTTGCCGGTCCTTATTTCGGAGAATCTGCTTGTACTTCTGGCGTTCCGTCTTGTCAAACGCGTCCACGGACGAACTGTCATCGAGCTTCTTCGCCGCGTCCGCAGCGATTACGCGAACGTCCGAGCTCTCGTCGTCGATGTACTGCCAGATCTGTTCCGGAGACGGTGTGTCCCGCGTTTGAGTACCGACGTTCGTGCGCAACCGCTTGACCTCATCGAGGCGCGTGTCGCGGTTGGCCGACTGACCCCCCGAGCCGTCGCTCGACGACGGGGGCGTAAAGAGGCGAAGCGGAAGCCGCAGGAAAGACCCCGAGGGCCAGAGTCGACCGGCGAGGGTTCCGACCGCGTAGGCCACGTGAACGAGGAGCCACAGCGCGGTGACTACCACGAGCCCGTCGACGACCGGGTTCCAGTTGTCGACGACGACTCCCGTGATCGCCGACGCGGTGGCGACCAGAACGGCCGCGACGGCGGTGCCGGCGACGACCCCCAGAACCGTCGACGAGTGTTCCGAGAACCGCGACTGGTCCGTCGTCGACACCTCGACCCGCTGGCCGGTAAACCCAGCCGAAAGCTGCTTGACGAACTCGTCGGTCGACCGGGTGAGCGTCTCCAGCGACTCGGCGTCCGCGACCACCCGTTCGGCCCGGCGGTCCAGTTCAGCCGGGAACGACGACCGGCTGAGCAGCGACCGGAGCCGCGAGAGGCCGCGCCGAAGGGGGACTCTCACCCGCCGCTTGAGGAGGATCGTCACCGCGAGAAACGCCAGCAACGGCCCGGCGAAGTACCAGTTCGTGGTCGTGAACTGGACCGCGGGGAGGGTAGACGAGAGGTAGGGCGGAAACGTGTACGTGATCGAATCAGTCGCGAGTGAGGCCAGTTCGGTGAATGAGCCTCGCCACGCGGCGTAGCTGAGGCCGGCGATAAACGCGAGTGCGAAAGTGAACAGTCCCGTTTTGGCGACCGCCTCCCAGTTCACACCGGGGTCGATCTCTTGGCGGACCGCGACGGGAAACGACTCATCGAATCCCTGCCGTCTGAGGGCCGCCACAACCCCGGCGGCCTGTCCGCGGCCAGACAGTTTCTCACCGGCCGCCGAGGCGAGCGCGTCAACCGACTCCGACAGGTCAGCCGCTGCGTCGTCCACCTTCCAGTTCCGTCTCGTGTCCGCCGCTTGCCCGGTCAGCTGGACGGTGTCGAACTGTTCGTTGGGCTCAATGTAGATGTCCGCACTTGTGTCGAACTGCGAGGGTGGTTGCCGGCAGATCGCGTAGCTCCGGTCGTCTCCGTAACGGTCGTAGAAGTGTCGGAACAGACGAACCGCCGTCAGCTCGTCCGGGACAGCGAAGCTGAGCGTTCCGCAACGATCGAGCAACTTGTCCAGCATCTCCTCGGATATGGGTGGGCCGGTCGGGTCCGTGGACGTGAGGTTGTCGAAGACGACCTGGCCGCCGCCGACGCCCTCCCTGATGGACCAGCCCCGGTCCTCAACGGCCTCGCGCACTCGCTGCTGGAACTCATTGAGGGTTGTCGACCCGTCAGTCTCGTACGTGGCGATGAACTGCTCGGGGTCGGACCGGTAGACATTAACGAACGACCAGACGTACCCCGACGACGGGTCATACTCCAGCAGTAATCCCGCATTGAAGTCGTCGACGACGGCGGTATCGATCTGTTCGTCCATCCGCGGATCCGTCGTGTGAACAATCTCTCCAGTCGGTCCGGGGTGAAGCTTTAGCACCATCGAATCACCCGTGGATCCGCTTGAGCAGCTGGATCGATCCCTGGAAGATCGTCTTTGGGATGTTTCGCGTCTTGATCAGTGGTTTGCCCTCGTCGTTGTGCCGGTCAGAGTCGATGAAGTACCAAGTTGGATAGACCGTCCCTTCGTTCTCTGTGTGGTTGAGCAAGTCGTTGATGACGGCCGACTCCGCTCCGAGTACCTCCTGGCTGGTGTGTGCCGCGAAGGGGTCGTACTCGTCGTCGACCGCGATAGGGAAACTCTGGTCCTCCTCAACGCTCGCCTCCTGATAGTCATTCCAGATGTGGTCTGCCTTTGTCGCGACCACGAAACACTGTTTGTCGCTGTAAGTACGTGCCAAATCGCGGTAGTACTGCAGGTACCCTTTGTCTTCGGTCCGGTGGGACGGGGGGTACTCCGGATACATTCGGCCACTCCGCTCCCACCGTAGCCAGCCCGTCTCGGTGCCCGGTGGAATACACCCGATTTCGTTCTGTATCTCGTCACCGATATCCGAGATAGCAACGACGTTGGGGACGCTTTCGTCGAATCGTCCGTCCGGTTGATTGGTTTGAGGGGCAATGTACTCGAGCTCGAGATACTCGCGGTGGTTCCCCCGCTCCACGACCGGTCCGAGGAAGTCGTCTATCGGGATCGTGAACAGGAGCGTGTCGGACTGTTCGATCTGGTCTTCGACTCGCTCGGCGAGTCCATCCCTCGTGGCGCTCCGAACCGCCCCACCGTCCGTCACTGCTTCGTCGGGATCCGCCTCCCGGGCGTCTTCGGAGTCGTCATCGTCCGAATCGGTATCCCCAACGGATATCGGCTCGGTATCCCGTTGGAAGCCGTCAGCCCTTCCGGCCGACTCTTCGTCCTCAAGGAGGTACTGACAGATGTCGTTCAGCCGCTCGCCGGGGTAGTCATAGGTCTCGAACTCGAACTGCTTCGGGAATAGCCCCGGGGTATACTTGTACGCGAACTGTAATTTTTCATCGTCGCCCTTTTCAGTCGGATCCGGCCAGCGGCCGTCTTTGATGCTATCGCGTGCGCTGTTTATCCGCGACACGGTCGTTCCGGGGGTCTCGGTCATCGCCGCGCTGTCGATGACATCTTCGACAGCAGCTTTCATCCCGCCGAATGCGGCAGTCTTCCCGCTTCGGGCCGGCCCCATCATCATCACCTTCTTATTGGCTTCGAAGTTCGCGAACCGTTTGAGCGAGAAGAGTAGCACACCGATAACGGCGATATCCTGCAGGATCGCCCCGAAGTCGAACCCGTAGAAGTACACTTGTCGGGCGACGAACCCGTCGTCGACGACCTGAAACGGACTCCGGTAACGAAGATGGGCCTCAGCGAATACGACCCCGAGCACGACCGCGACCGCCCACCAGACGCGGTCGACGACGTTTTCGATGACGACTCGGTCGCCCTCGTACAGCGCCGTCCACTCGTCTCTCCGCATCCCGCCGTACCACAGCCCGGCGAGCACGGAGCCGCCGAGACTGAGAAAGACGAACCCATTCGCCTGCGCTGCGACAACGTCCAGAAAGACGCCCTCGAGAACCAGAAAGATCGCGGCGGGGAAGAGGCCGAACGCGAAGAGGAGTACACCCTTCCCGCGCCGGTAGGAATCAAAGAGGAACGTCCCGAACAACCCGACGAAAAACCCCGCGAGCGCGACGTAGACGACGACCGCGGGGACGCCGAACTCGGGGAAAACACCGGCGACGAACCCCTTCGTGACGCCGCCTTTGGCCCACCAGCGGATGAACATGTCAGTCACGAACGCAGCAGAGAGAAGGAAGACGACCAGAGATCCGCCCAGTTCTAACCAGTCCCGCAACTCGACTACGCCCTTATCCCGCAAGGAAGAGATCCGGTCTTGAACAGCCATGAGAGCAATAATGGTTGATTCTGTGTAATGATGGTTACGATTACAGTCGATGTTGCCGATGAGTCGGCAAACTCCTGCTGTCTCTGAACAGTCGCCTCGCCCAGATAGTCCCGGCAGTCGAGACTATCTGACGGAAGGATCGGCATGAGAAGCGATCAAAACGGTGTTTCGTGGGCCGATCGACAGCCACCGAGTCGTGTGCGGATAGCCACTACCGGAATTATCCAGAATTATTGAGTTACACCATAATTGATTTATAAGACAATGACAAGTGCTAGTGCCATATGGCAGGACAGGACGCCGACGGACGGGTGACGGTTCCGGACACGATCATCGGGATCGGCAACGCCGGGAAGCAGGTGGTTTACACGTTGCTCGAACAGGAGTGGATCCTCGAGGACGCGTTGAAACCGCGGGAGGCGGACAGCAACCCGAGTATCAACCCCATCGTGATCGACACGGTAACGGGGAGCGAACAGAACAAGGACATAGAGCGTATCAGTTCGATCAACACGGATATCGAGAAGGCGTGCGAAGAGTACGGGAACAACGCGACGACGAAACTCGAGTACATCAACCCGGTCGAGGAAACCGACCAGCGGTACACGAGCGCTCACGGGCTGACGTATCCGGGAGAAGTCGCCGATATCGCGTCCGAAGCCGGACTCAAAGCCTGGTGGTTCGACCAGAACCCCGAGCTCCTCGACGAGAACGAGAACTACAGTGAAGGCGTCATCAGACGGCGCGCCCTGAGCAAGGCGCTATACCACGCGAGTCAAACGGGGTCAGACCCGCTCTCGGAGGTCGTGAACACAGCCGGCAACGCGGACAAGGTGTATATCGTCGTCGGCCTCGGTGGCGGAACGGGATCGGGGATGTTTCTGGACCTCGCGAAGCGCATCAACGAGACGTACGGTGCCACGGACATCGAACTGTTCGGCGTGCTCCCCGGGCCGCGTGAGGAAGACGACACGCGGGCGAACGCTCACGCGGCGCTCTCGGAAATCGAGTACGTGAGTCTTACCCAGAGCGACCCTTTCCAGAACGTCGTGCTGGTGCCCTACGGTCCGTCGAACGACGACGGTCTGTTCGAGGAGGCGGTGGCATACGGCATAATCGCCCACCGGAACCTCGAGTCGAACCATCGCGACAAGCTCGACAACAACGATGACGCGCGTGGACCAGCCGAATACGCGCCGTTTACGGTGTGTTCGCCGAGGATCATCCGGTACGACGCCGAGGGAGTGACCAACGCCAAGGAGGCCGTCGAGGAGTTCCGAAAGGAGAAAGAAACCGCTCTAAACCGCGAGCACGACCTCTACGGCGCTGTCGAGGATATCATCACCGAGGAGTTCGACGCCGCCGGCGAACAGCTGGAAGCGGGGCTTGCGGAGAACGGTCATCCGACTCACGATCTCTACAACCTCGACAGCGAGGAGGCGCGCCAGGCCCGCGAGCGGCTCGACGAGTTCGAACATCTGCTCGCGGACCAGGCGTTCGACGACCTCGACTATCAGGCGCACGAAGACCTCCGGACCGACCTCCGGAACGCGATCGAGAACGCCCAGGACGGGCTCTCGGACGATCTGACGACCCGGGAGGAACGCGAGGAGGTCGTCACCAAGGCGGCGAGCAGCGTCGATCTGTTCGACCCGGTCGAGGAGGAGTACGCCGGCGAGGAAAAAGACCGGGAACTCGCGAAGGTGCTCCGGAGCGAACTCCGAGCGATCAAGCGACGGACGGAGATCCAGAAGAGCCTGCACATCATCGACTCCGAGTCGATCCGTGAAGGGTTCCGGATCGCGCTCGACAATGAACTCGGCTACGCCGCCGCCGGCGACCTCAACACCGATTGGCAGGGCATCGTCGAAGACATCGACGAGGTCGAGGAAGAGACGGCGGCGCTGGAGGAACTTCGCTCGGAACTGAAACGCGAGCGCGACGACGGGCTCGACGACTGGCGGTCGTCGGTCGAGGCCGACATCGCGTATCTGACCGACGTCGACGCGCGCAAACAGCGCCTCGAAGAGCGACTGTCAGACCTGAACGCCAACATCATCGACGCGACCGGGACGATCGACAGCGCGCACAACCCCAAGCAGGTCCCCGACGACCCGCTGGATTTCTCCGGGTTCGACGCGATCAATCAGGACTTCGAAGCGCTCGGCCTCGAAAACAGAAAGATTGAATCGGATAACATCACCGCGTCACTGCAGGGGCTCGCGGAGATGAAACGCGTCTGGCTGATGGCGGACGAGGAAGGGGGACTCCTCGACTCGCTCGGAGACATCTTCGGCCCCGACGCCGAGGAGGAACTCGAAGACAGGTTCTACGCGGCCAGGCAGAACGTCGACCAGAACCTGTTCAAGGTGCCCTCCGACTTCGACTCCCTCTCGTTCGACTGCGACTTCCTCGACGAGGACAACATCAAGAACCGGGTCGAAGTCCTCACCAAGGAGCGACGCCGGCGCATCGACGATATCGTCAACGAACTCGACAGGGCGGTCAAGCGGCCGGACTTCGATCTCGAGGAACTGGCGGAGGCGGACTCGCCGGCCGTCGAGTCAGTCGACGTTCCCGGCGTCGGCCGGTCGGAGGACTTCTACGCGGACCAGCTCCGCAAGGAGCTCTCGGACGATCTCTCCGAGTCGTACGCCGACTCCCTCCTCGACGAGCTTTGTCGGAACAGCAGGCGGTCCGACGAGAGTTCGAGTGGGATCGTCTTCCAGGCGTTCGACGCGTCGTTCGTTGCGCCGGTCGAAACCGAGATCGAACGCCGGACAGAGCGACTGGAGACGCTAGAGGACGAGGAACAGCAGTACGAACGCGTGCGGAGCCTCGTCCGCAACGAAGGCGCCGCCTTCACCGACGAGGGAACCGGCCCCGAGGACATCGAGATGTCGTTCGGTGGTAGTAGCGAGGAGTCGTACGCGTATCACCAGATACTCGATCCGGAGGAGAAGGGACGGTTGCTCACGCCGAACGACATCGTCGAAGCGGGCCTCTACGAGAAAGAGGGCGAGAAGATCAAGACCCATCTGACGGAACTCGCCGAGGAAGTCGGAAACCTCGGCGGGTCGATGCCACTGAACACCGGTTCGGTCGCGTACCAGGGCGAGACGAGCAACGCGTCGACCAGCGACGGGAGCATGTACATGAAACATCGGGTCTACCCCGTCTACATGAGCCGCGCTCTCGAGTCGGACCACGGAGGCGACCCGTACTTCGACGACATCCAGGAAAACCTCGTCGACAACGGCGTCTACGCCAAGAACAACATGGAGGGGTACCACCCGACTAAGGTCGGCAACGCCGGGGAGTGGGACTTCTCGATGGTGCCGTTCATCGGCGGCGTTTTCCTCGACAATCTGAGCCTCGTCTCGCGGCCGAGCAACGGCTACCGGAGCACGTACGAAACCGAGCGTTCGGACAAGCGCGACAACATCCGTGTCAGGCACACCCACGCGCTCGACGGGCTGGACGACTACCACGAGTGGAGCGACAGCGGCCGCGGTGGGTATGTCGTCCGCGACGGACTCGTGAACATGGGGACGCCCGAACACGACCTGTTCATCACCGAGGACGAGGCGACGGTGATCGACGAACTGATCTCGCGGCACCGGTTCACGGAGTTCGACAGCACCGTGGACCTGGAGTGATCGGCGAGTACATGGGAGACTCCGTAGAGAAGTCGCTCCGGCGACGGTGGGACGGCATCGACGCGGCGCTGCTCGGCGGGTCCGCGCTCCTCGTCGGAGTTGCGAGCGCAGTCCTGGCGCGGATGCTGGTCGATGCCTGGGATAGCCGCGGCATCGTCCACGGGACGATCACCGGGTTCCTCGGCGCGCTCGGCCTCTCGAAGGCCGCGGCCGTCGCGACCGTCGCCACCTTCGTCGTGGCACTGTTCACCTTTTTCCTGTTCGACTCGTCCAAGCAAATCCAGGCACTGACGTTCGTACCGCTGTTCCCCGTTTTCTACGTAGGTGTGACCAGAATGGGGAAGTGGGACGCGATCCAGTGGGCCGCCCAGACTCCGTTTCTCGTTGTCGGCCTCCTCGTCGGCGCGGCGGTCGCGCTCCAGAAGCGGAACGTCTCCGGCAACGTGCGGGAGTTCCCCGCCGCAGCCAACGGACTCCACGCGTTCGTGACGGCGGTCGTGCTGGTGGGATTCCTCGAGTATCACGTCGCGTCCGGCGGCGGGGTCGTCGAGACGCGGTACCTGTGGCGCGACCTCGGGGCGACTGCCGCGACGGTCGTCGTCCTCGGGTCGTTCACGCGGTATCGGAACCCGGTCACGCTAGTTGTCGTTTCGGCGGACACGGACGGGATCACGGAGGCTAACTTCGCCGGAGGGCTCTACCAGACGGTCCGGCAGATCTACGGGGACAGCGCCGTGACGACCGAGAGCCATGAGTGGCTGCTGAAGGCGTCCAACGTCAGCTCCAGGGACGATCTGGCTGGTGTCGTGGGCGCGGACGGGCCCGGCGACCGAAACGATGGAGCCAGGCGAGGGTTCCAGTTCCGCCCGGAGGGCTGGTTCAGTCAGACGGTCGTCGTCGGAGCGCGCGCGCTCTCGGCGACCCGGTTCACGAAATATCACTTCGACGCCATCGACGAGTCGGTCACCGCTCGCAACCGGCGGTGGAGTCGCCTCGTCGCCCGGACGAAGCGGTACCTGCGACTAGCGGTCCCGACGGCGACGGCGACTGAGGCCGGTACTGCTCGACAGTTACACAGCGCCGTCCTCGAGACTGACGTGGTGGTGTGTGCGATCCACTACCCCGATATAGCGGGGTCAGGAGCGATCGAGACGTTCGCACGGCTGTACAGACACTTCGATGACGACTCCCGGACACGGCTCCTCTTCGTCGTGACGGGCGGGTACGCGGCCATGGACGACTACACGGCCCAGCAGGGGAACACCCGTGTGCCGCTCTACGACACCGATTTCAAGTCGTTCGTGCGGAGCGAGCTCCTGAACGAAACCGACGCGTGGGAAGGAACGCGACCCGCCGCCGACAGCATCCTGATTGTCGACCGTGAAGAGAGCGACGACCCGCGGACCGAGTCACAGCTCGAAGGGGCCGACCGAGTGCTCGAAACGCTGTTCTGAGCCAGGCGCCACCGAACGGCGGGAGCCAACGGTGACGTCGGCCCGGTGGCGCGGGGCACTCAGTCCGAACCGCTCAAATACCTACCGGACGGACAGACGACCGTGTCTCAGCAGGTCGGCGAGGTCGGGACGCTGTTCCTCCACGAGTACGGCGACGACGTGCGGGTCGCCGTGGTCAAAGAGGGGGAGCGGCGTCTCCACGCGATACTGGAACTCAAGGAGACCGACGCCGGGCCGCGCCCGGCGCGGCTCCGCGTGAAACAGGGCGCCAGCGAGGAGCCCCGCCCGCCCGACCTGTTCGTCGAACTCGCTCGCTCGGCCGCGCGCATCCGCATCTCCGAGCAGACCTCCCGGGCGACGCGCCGCCGCCTCCAGGAGCTGCTCGACGCCTACCAACTGGAGGCCAAGGCCGTCCGCACCTGCCGCTACTGCGCCTCGGAGGGGCAGTACTCCCCCGTCACGTCGGAGACGGCCATCGAGGCCGACGGCGAGTACATCTGTCCCGACTGCGCGAAGGCGGAACTCGACCGCGAACTCGCCTACAAGGGTGAGATCACCAGCGGCGCCCGGGACCGGCTCTACGACCTCCTCACCGAGGTTCAGGATCTGGAACGCGTCGCCAACCTCCTGAAAGGCGACCTCGACCCCGACCTCACGAAGTTCGACGAGATCTCGGCGACCGTCGACGAGGTCGACCCCGTCCCCGTGGACTCCCTCGATCTGCACCCCGGCATCCAGGACCACCTGGAGGGTCGGTTCGACACGCTCCTGCCGGTCCAGAGCCTCGCTGTCGAGAACGGTGCCACCGAGGGGCAGGACCAACTGGTCGTCAGCGCGACCGCGACCGGGAAGACGCTCATCGGCGAGATGGCGGGCCTCGACCGCGTCCTGAACGGCAAGGGTAAGATGCTCTTTCTCGTGCCGCTGGTCGCGCTGGCCAACCAGAAACACGAGTCCTTCGAGGAGCGCTACGGCGACATGGTCGACGTGTCGCTGCGGGTGGGGGCCAGCCGCATCAACGACGGCGGCGGCCGCTTCGACCCCGGCGCCGACGTGATCGTCGGCACCTACGAGGGCATCGACCACGCGCTGCGGACCGGGAAGGACCTCGGGAACATCGGCACGGTCGTCATCGACGAGGTCCACACCCTCGGCGAGGACGAGCGCGGCCACCGCCTCGACGGCCTGATCTCCCGGCTGAAGTACTACTGCGGGGAGCTGTCGGACAACAGGAGCACCGACGGCACCCAGTGGATCTACCTCTCGGCGACCGTCGGCAACCCCGGCGACCTGGCCGAGAAGCTCCGTGCCCAGCTCATCGAGTTCGAAGAGCGGCCCGTCCCGATCGAACGGCACGTCACCTTCGCCGACGGCCGGGAGAAGATGCAGATAGAGAACAAGCTCGTCAGGCGCGCCTTCGACACGAAGTCGTCGAAGGGGTATCGCGGGCAGACGATCGTCTTCACAAACTCGCGGCGGCGCTGTCACGAGATCTCGCGGAAACTGGAGTACGACTCGGCGCCCTACCACGCCGGGCTGGACCACCGCCGCCGGAAGAAGGTCGAGCGGATGTTCGCCGACCAGGATCTGGCCGCGGTGGTCACGACCGCGGCGCTGGCGGCGGGCGTCGACTTCCCGGCCTCGCAGGTCGTCTTCGACTCGCTGGCGATGGGCATCGAGTGGCTCACCGTCCAGGAGTTCCACCAGATGCTCGGCCGGGCGGGCCGGCCGGACTACCACGACAAGGGGACCGTCTACGTCCTCGTCGAGCCCGACGGGAACTATCACAACAGCCAGGAGATGAGCGAAGACGAGGTGGCGTTCAAGCTCCTGAAAGGCGAGATGGACCCGGTCATCACCCGCTACGACGAGGGGGCGGCCGTCGAGGAGACGCTCGCGAACGTCACCGTCGGCGGGAAACACGCAAAGCGGCTCAACGAGCGGATGATCGGCGAGGTCCCCACGACGCACGCCGTCGGGAAGCTGCTGGAGTACGAGTTCATCGACGGGCTGGAGCCGACGCCGATGGGGCGAGCGGTCACCTCGCACTTCCTCTCGCCCGACGACGCGTTCCTGCTGCTCGACGGCATCCGCAAGGGCGAGGACCCCTACGACATCGTCGGGACGATGGAACTGCGCGATGACGAGCGGTAGTCGGCGGTCAGATCGCACCAACCTCGTCGAGGTAGTTCCGGAGTTCGTGGAGAAACGTCCTGTAGCGACCGAGGTCCTGAAGCGCCTCGTACACGATGTCCTGTTCGAGCACGTCGCCGTACTCGTGTGCGAGCACGTTGCGAAACATCGCCGCCTGGGCCATGTCGGACGCCGTCTCCTCCGAAAGCACCTCCACGGCAGCGAGTCGCTCCATCACGGCGGCGTTCGAGTCGGGTGCACGACCGTCGATGTCGCGAAGGAGCATCCGCCCGATGTCGACGCACGCCTGGCTGGCCTTCTCGAACCTGCGCTCGACCACGTCCCGCGTCACGGCGTCGGTTCGATACGCTTCGCGTGTGATGGATTGACGAGCCGCGAGAATTTCGAGGCATTCCTCGACGAATTCGGCCTTTTCGACCATCGTCTCGACGCGTTCACGACCGTGCGGCTCCGACATCGGTCACGTCCCGCGCCCGACGTGTCGGTCCACGCGTTCGAGCGTCTCGTCGAGTCGCTCGCGGAGCGACCCGTCCGATTCGCGCCGTTCCGCGGCGGCTTCGAACTCGTCCCGGAGTGCGTTCGCGCGCTCGGCCGACCCGGACAGGAGAACGCCGTGAGAGAACGCCGCGCGACCGACCCGCGGGTCGAGGTCATCCACGAGCGAGAGGTCGATATCGTTGCGATCGAGTCGTACGGAGAGGTCAGCGAGTAGCGACAGGAGCGTCTCTCCGGGGTCATCGATGGACCCCTCGAACTCCACGGCGAGATCGACGTCGCTGCTGGCGTCCGCGACACCAGTGACCTGTGAGCCGAACAGAACCGCAAGACGGACCGGATACCGGTCGAGGACCGTCCGGATCCGGTCGGTGTCGATAGAAACCGCGGTCTCCCGCTCCGATATATCGGTTGGCGACTCCCGCTCGCTCATCGTGCGTCCGAGTTGGCGGACGAGCGACAAACGTGTTGTGGTGAACAGGACCGAAACTGTTCGCTCTAGGTCACCGGACGACGCGTTCCTGTTGCTCGACGGCATCCGCAAGGGCGAGGACCCCTACGACATCGTCGGGACGATGGAACTGCGCGACGACGAGCGGTGACGGGTGCCGGCGGAAGCGCCGCCTCGACGCGGTAGGGCGACCGTACCGACTGCCAGCCCGTCGCACGCGGGCGCCCAAGACTTATCCCGGTCGACAGCCTGGAGTAGGCAATGACTGCCGGAACCGGGCCGGACCCGGCCCGAACCATCACCCTCGACGCGCACGTCCACACGGACGCGTCCTACGACTGCGCGACGCCACCGGAACGCGTCGTCGAGGCGGCGCTATCGGCGGGCCTCGACGCGGTCGCGGTCACCGACCACGACGTCGTCGACGGCGCGCGCCGGGCGGTCGCCGCCGCCGCGGGGACGGATCTGCTCGTGGTCCCGGGCGTCGAGGTTTCGACCGGCGACGGGCACCTGCTCGCGCTCGGCGTCGACTGGGCGCCCGAACCGGGTCGCCCGTTCGCCGAGACCGTCGCCGCCGTCCGACAGGCCGGCGGTGTCGCGGTCGTTCCCCACCCCTTCCAGATCAGCCGCCACGGCGTCCGCCGGGCGGTGCTGACCGGTTGCGAGGTCGACGGTATCGAGACGCGAAACGCCGTCGCGGTCACCGGCTACCAGAACCGTCGGGCCCGACAGTTCGCCGCCGCGGAAGGGCACCCGTCGGTCGGCGGCAGCGACGCCCACCGGCCGGCCCTGATCGGGCGGGCGTTCACGAGCGTCACGCTCCCCGCAGGGGTCGACTGGACGACGATGACGGTCGCGGACGTACTGTCGGGGATCCGGGCGGGCGCCGCGACCGCGCAGGGGACCGTCACGACGCCCGTCGAGTTCGGGAAGACCTACGCCTGGCACGCTCGCGATACGGCCGCGACGGCGCTCGACTCGGCTGGGACCGCCGCCTCGAACGGCCGAACGGCCGCCGGCGCCCACCCGGCGCTCGGCGCCGGTGCGGTGCTCGGATCCGCGCTGCTGCTCGGCTCGCGAGGCGGCCGGGTGGGTCGCGTCCCGCGGCGGCTCGCCGGCCGCGTCCGGTGACGCCGCGGTGGCATCGCCGCTCGCGTCGCGCGGGTGATGAGTGGTCTTTTTCCCGCGGCCACACCACTGTGCTGACGTGCCATTCGGGATCACCGCCGGCGCGGCGTTCGTCTTCCTCGTCATCCTCGCCGCGCTGATCCTCTTCGCCACCGAACCCGTCCCCGTCGACATCACCGCTATCGGCGTCCTCGTCGCCCTCCTGCTCGTCGAGCCGCTGTCGGCGACCGCCGCCGACCTGGGCCTGCTCGCCGAGCCGCTGGTCGTGCTGAGCGACCCCGCCGAGGGGCTGTCGGTCACCGACAACGGTCTCTCCGGGTTCGCGAGTTCCGCGACGCTGACGGTGCTGGCGATGTTCATCCTCTCGGAGGGCGTCCAGCGGACCGGCGTCGTCCAGATCCTCGGGTCGAAGATCGCCTCGTTCACCCGCGACAGCGAGTCCCGACAGCTCGGCGCCATCATCGGCGTCGTCAGCCCCATCTCGGGGTTCATCAACAACACCGCCGCCGTCGCCATCCTCCTGCCGATGGTCACCGACCTGGCTCACGAGGGCAAGACCTCTCCTTCCAAGCTCCTCCTCCCGCTGTCGTACGCCTCGATGTTCGGCGGCATGCTCACGCTGATCGGGACCTCGACGAACATCCTCGCCTCCGAGCTCTCCGGCCGGCTCATCGGCCGGACGTTCACGATGTTCGAGTTCACGCAACTGGGCGTCGTCGTCTCGATCGTCGGCACGATATACCTGCTGACGATCGGCCGCTGGCTGACGCCCGCGCGCATCCCGGTCGCCGAGGACCTCACCGAGGAGTTCGAACTCGGCGAGTACCTCACCGAGGTGGTCGTCCGCGAGGACTCGCCGATGGTCGGCGAGACCGTCCGCGACGCGCTCCGCGACACCGAGTTCGACGTGGACCTCGTCCAGCTGATCCGCGGCGACCGGACGTTCACCGAGCCGCTCGACCCGAAGACGATCCGAGCCGGCGACGTGTTCGCGGTGCGGACCGACCGCGACACGCTCGTCGCGCTCTCGGACGCCGAGGGCCTCGATCTGCTCCCCGAAGTCGACGTCGACGAGGCCGAACTCGAACAGGCAAACGAGCGGGAGAACCTCGTCGAGGTGGTGATCGCCCCCGGGTCGAACCTCGTCGGCGAGTCGCTCGCCTCGTCGAACTTCCGCCAGCGCTACGACGCGACGGTGCTGGCCCTGCGGCGCGGCCAGGAACTGTTCCGCCAGCGGATGGACGACGTGCGCCTGCGCGTCGGCGACACGCTCCTGATCCAGGGACCGCCCGATAGCATCGAGCGGCTCAACGCCAACCGCGACTTCATCGTCGCCCAGGAGATCGACCGCCCCGACTACCGCAGCGCGAAGATCCCCGTCGCCATCGGCATCGTCGGTGCCGTCGTCGGCGCCGCTGCCGTCGGGATCCTCCCCATCGTCGTCGCCGCGCTGACCGGCGCCCTGCTGATGGTCCTCACCGGCTGTCTCAAGCCCACCGAGATCTACGACGCCGTCCAGTGGGACGTGATCTTCCTGCTCGCCGGCGTCATCCCGCTGGGCATCGCCCTGGAGAACACCGGCGGCGCCGACCTGATCGCCGGGCTCGTCGTCGGGTCGGCCACCCTGCTCCCGCCGCTGGGCGTGCTCGCCCTGATGTATCTCGTCACCGCCCTGCTGACCAACATCATCAGCAACAACGCCAGCGTCGTCCTCATGATCCCCGTCGCCGTCGAGGCCGCCCGCCAGCTCGGCGTCGACACCTTCTCGTTCATCCTCGCCGTCACCTTCGCCGCCTCGACGGCCTTCATGACGCCCGTCGGCTACCAGACCAACCTCTTCGTCTACGGCCCCGGCGGCTACCGCTTCTCCGACTACCTCAAAGTGGGCACCCCCCTCCAGCTGATCTTCGCCGCCGTCACGACACTGGGTATCTACGCGTTCTGGGGGTTGTGAGGTGCATCTGGGAACGACTACCGCGGCAGGTACGCAACGAAACGCTTTCATCGGCTGCTCCGTAAATAAGAATCACGGGACCGTGGGGTAGCGGTATCCTTTCGGCCTTGGGTGCCGATAACCCCGGTTCGAATCCGGGCGGTCCCACTCCTCTCACGTTCGATGTCACGGGTAGCAGCGGTGACGTAGACCGGCCCGAACGGGAGATTTCATACCTCTCCAAGATAGATATTAGCGTACTTCAGCTCACGGGAGCGAGAGTATTCCCACTATTTAAACGAAGGAAGTGAAGAGATCGGCCACGGTTGTCGTGATTTTCCACCCAACACTAGAACGCGAATCGATCTGAGGGCATTGCATCGGTAGACGGAGGGATCAAACACATCGACAGCACAACAAATATTAAATAACTAGCATTTATCGTTGTCCTTGTGGCGAGCGGCGACTACGTGAGACGTACCGCGATCACGCGCCTGGCTGTGTCTTCAGAGCAAGCAGAACGGCTCGAAGCAACTATTGGCGAATATCGAACCGGGGCGAATATCGCCACAGATATCGGCTGGAGACACCACGTAACCGAAAAGCACGAGCTTCAGTCTCTGGCCTACGACGAAATCCGTAACCGGACTTCCCTCGGGAGCCAACACGCCATTCTCGCCTGTTTTCAAGCCGCTCAGGCCATCAAAGGCGTCGATGAGCGAGATAGTCAGGGCCGCGCGTATTCGAAACCCGGGTTCACTGCGCCAACAGTGAAGTACGACGCCAACACGATGACCCTGTTTGATGACGATACGGTATCACTCGCCACCACAGATGATCGGGTGAGATGTGAACTGGTACTACCCGATGACGAAGAGGGATACCAGTACCAATATCTCGAAAGCGATGAATGGGAGCTGGCCGAATCTACACTCACTGCACGTGACAACGACTACTTTCTCCATCTCGGATTCCGAAAACCGAAGCCCGATACCGAGAGGTCTCCCGCTGAGGACAGGACAGTTCTCGGGGTTGACCTCGGTATCGAAAATATTGCCGTAACTAGCACCGCTCATTTCGAGGGTGGTCAAGAACTTCTACACGAACACCGAGAGTTCGAGCGTATACGCGGTAATCTTCAGCAAACAGGTACCGAGTCTGCACATCGAACGATCCTCCAGCGGGGTAACCGCGAAGAACGATATAATCGAGATGTCATCCATAGAGTGTCCAACCGGTTGCTCGCGCAAGCCGTTGCCTACGGTTGCACTCACATCGCTTTCGAGGATTTAACCCACATCCGAGACTCGATGCCGAGCAAGCGGAAGTTCCACCAGTGGATGCATGCGAAACTGGTCCAGTATGTCGAGTACAAAGCCGCTGAGTTCGGTATCGAAGTCGAATACGTCGACCCGTGCAATACCTCGAAGCGGTGCTGTGAGTGCGGGCACACGAGTGACTCGAATCGCACAGAGCGCGCCTTCTTCGAGTGCGAGAAATGCGGGATGACGGCAAATGCGGATTACAATGCAGCAAAGAATATCGGTTTGCGGCTTGTCCGTCGCGGGCTACACGATTCGCGGCGGACGGGTGACAGTCAGCTCGCCCTCAAGTCGGGGACGGTGAAACCGAACCGAGGATTCGTCTCGTACTCTGAGCAAGAGGTGGAGGTAGAGTCCACCGACAAGCACCACCTGAAACGAAGCGAGCGAGCGTCAGCTCCGAGCAAGTAGGTGGAGCAGCTGATATCTGGGCGATCCCCTTTCTTGTGTTATGAGTGATGGATCACGGATACATCGAAATTTCAGACCCTGTCGTTGCGCGAGTAGCCGCAGTTCGTACAGTAGTACTTTTTCGGCCCGTCTTCTACGAGTTCGGCCGAACAGTCCGGACACGCCTCTTCGCCCGTCGATTGCCCTTGACCCGACATCGTGTGAGTGTCGGGAATTCGTATATAAAAACGCGACGGGGCGTTATCACGGCCTGAAGCGACCCCGGATCGGCCCAACGGACGATCAACCCCCCCGATGTTGAGGGGCGCGATTGATACGGCAACAGGCGAAACGTGAAGACGGCCGAGGGGCACTCGGCCACGGGGCGGACAGCGAGGGCGACCGTACCCCTAGTCTCTCTCTCTTCGGGATCGGCAAGCGGTCGGCGCTCCTAACTGGTTTGGGCGTGCGCATTTTACGTGTGACGACGTACCGAACGGTATGAGTTCCGCACGCGGCGATCGACCCGTCACCGAGATGGAGGTGACCGGGGAGTGGGTCCGGGCGGTCGCCGCCGGCGTGGAGAAGTTCTCGGTCGACTCGCGCGAGTCGGCCCGGACAGTGCTGGAAGACGCCGACCTCGCGGGTGCCGAACCCGGGGAGTGGTACGCGCTCGCGGGCTACGTCGACGCCGTGGCGGGCATCCACGACCTCGTCGGCGACCACGCCGTCCACGCGCTCGGCCAGCGCATCGCGCGGGCGGTGCCGTTCCCCGACGACGCCGAGAGCGTGCCCGACGCACTGGCGGCGCTGGACGAGGTGTGTCGAGCCGGTCACCGCGGCGGGGACCTCGGCGGGTACGCCTTCCGGCAGATCGGCGACGACGACGGCCGCGTCGAGTGCCGGACGCCCTACCCCTGCGCGTTCGACCGCGGCATCGTCGAGGGCGCCGCCGTCGCCCACGCCGACGGCTTCGTCTGCGTCTGCGAGGTCGGCGCCTGCCGGGCCGACGGCGCCGACCGGTGTACGTACGAAGTGAGCTGGTGAGCGCCCGCGACGCCGCGGGAGCCTCGCCGACCGGACGTTCACTTCCACTCCGGTTTGCGAACCTTCTTACCCGAGGGAGGGGTAAGCTGGGTTCACCCAATGGCGCGCGCCGAAAACACCGAGCTGATAGACTCCTTCGAGGAGCTCTATCGGGACTACTACCGCAACGAGATCGGCGAGCTCGCCCAGAAGTACCCGACCGAGCAGAAGTCCCTCTATCTGGACTGGGGGGACATCTACCGCTTCGACCCCGACCTGGCCGACGACGTGCGCAGCCACCCCGAGGAGCTGCGCGACTACGCCGAGGAGGCGCTGCGACTGTACGACCTCCCCGTCGACGTGAAGCTCGGGCAGGCCCACGTCCGCGTCCGCGACCTCCCCGAGACGACCGACATCCGGGAGATCCGCGCCGACCACCGCGGCCAGCTCATCTCAGTCCAGGGCATCGTCCGCAAGGCCACCGACGTCAAACCCAAGATCACTCAGGCCGCCTTCGAGTGCCAGCGCTGCGGGACCCTCACCCGGATCCCTCAGGAGTCCGGCGACTTCCAGGAGCCCCACGAGTGCCAGGGCTGTGAGCGACAGGGGCCGTTCCGCATCAACTTCGACCAGTCGGAGTTCATCGACGCCCAGAAGATCCGCGTCCAGGAGTCCCCCGAGGGACTGCGCGGCGGCGAGACGCCCCAGAGCATCGACGTGAACATCGAGGACGACATCACCGGCGAGGTGACGGCGGGCGACCACGTCCGCGTCTCCGGCGTCCTCAAGCTCGACCAGCAGGGCAGCGACCAGGACCAGTCGCCCATGTTCGACGTGTACATGGAGGGGTTCTCGGTGCAGATCGAGGACGAGCAGTTCGAGGAGATGGACATCACAGACGAGGACAAACAGGAGATCATCGAGCTCTCCGGCCGCGACCAGATCTACGACGAGATGGTCGGCGCCATCGCCCCCTCCATCTACGGCTACGAGCAGGAGAAGCTCTCGATGATCCTCCAGCTCTTTTCGGGGGTCACCAAGCACCTTCCTGACGAATCTCGGATACGTGGAGACCTCCACATGTTGCTTATAGGAGACCCTGGAACGGGAAAATCTCAGATGTTATCATATATACAGAATATTGCTCCGCGCTCTGTCTACACGTCGGGGAAGGGCAGCAGTTCGGCCGGTTTGACCGCCGCCGCGGTCCGCGACGACTTCGGCGACGGCCAGCAGTGGACGCTCGAAGCGGGCGCGCTCGTCCTCGCAGATCAGGGCATCGCGGCGGTCGACGAGCTCGACAAGATGGCCGCCGACGACCGGTCGGCGATGCACCAGGCGCTCGAACAGCAGGAGATCAGCGTCTCGAAGGCCGGCATCAACGCGACGCTGAAATCTCGTTGCTCGTTACTCGGCGCGGCCAACCCGAAGTACGGTCGCTTCGACCAGTACGAGCCGATCAGCGAGCAGATCGACCTGGAGCCGGCGCTGATCTCGCGGTTCGACCTGATCTTCACGGTCACGGACCAGCCCAACGAGGCCGAGGACCGCAACCTCGCGGACCACATCCTGCGGACCAACTACGCGGGGGAACTGCACACGCACCGCGTCGAGTCGGCGAAGTCGAACTTCAGCGACGAGGAGGTCGAGTCGGTTACCGACGACGTGGCGCCGACGATCGAGCCCGAACTCCTGCGCAAGTACATCGCCTACGCGAAGCGCAACTGCTACCCGACGATGACCGAGGAGGCGCGCCAGGAGATCGAGGACTTCTACGTCGACCTGCGGACAAAGGGGGCCGACGAGGACGCCGCCGTCCCGGTGACCGCGCGGAAACTGGAGGCGATCGTCCGACTGGCCGAGGCGTCGGCACGCGTACGGCTGTCGGACACCGTGACCGCCGGGGACGCCGAGCGCGTCATCCAGATCGTCCGCTCGTGCATGGAAGACGTCGGTGTCGACCCCGAGACGGGCGAACTCGACGCCGACATGATCGAGGCCGGGACCTCGAAGAGCCAGCGCGACCGGATCAAGAACATCAAGGGACTCATCGAGGACCTCGAAGACGAGTACGACGAGGGCGCGCCGGTGGACGTAGTCGTCGACCGCGCCGAGGAAGTCGGGATGGACCAGACCAAGGCCGAACACGAGATCGAACAGCTCAAACAGAAAGGCGAGGTGTACGAGCCTCGCACGGACTACCTCCGAACCACGTGACCGACAGTGGACCGCATCTCCGCGCTGCGTAACGTCGAGGACGCGCTCCGCCGGTTCGAGAACGGCGAGGTGGACCTGTCGGGACTGGAGCGCGAGGTTCGGGGGACGCTGCGGACGTACGCGACGGAGTTCGAGGACGACCTGGCGGCTTACCGGGCGGAGAGCACCGACGAGGGCGGGCGCGGGAGCGGGGACGCGGCGGTCGACGGGACGGTCGTGCTGGCGGGGTCGAAACAGGGAGCCCGCGAGCGGGTCCGCGATCTGGTCGACCGACCCGGTTCGTTCGCTGTCGAGCGGTTCGACGGCGAGTAGCGGCGGAGACCCACCGGAGCGCCCCGCAGCCCCCGGAACGGAAGGATTTTGAGCGCGCCGCGGCTACGTCGAGTGAACGGACACTGGGATGACCGACCTCCACTCTGAACTGGCCGACGCCAGGAACGTCCTGCTGTGTGCGCCGTCGATGAGCGGCGGCGAGGCCGAGGCCTGTACCGACCTGCTGATCCCGTCGAACCCGGCGGGCGCCACCGCGCTGTGGGTGACCTTCCGCGGGGACGCGACCGACTGCGTGGACCAGTGGGTCGCCGAGACCGACGTGCAGCCGGCGGACGCGGCGGTCGTCGTCGTCGGCGAGTCGCCGGGGAGCAATCCCGACGGCGTCACCGTCGAACACGTCTCCTCGCCGAGCGACCTGACGGGGCTGGGGATCACTATCGGCGAGCTGCTCTCGGGCTGGGAGACGCCGCCGGTCGTCTGCTTCGACTCGCTGACCGCGATGCTGCAGTACGTCGAGGTGGAGACGGCCTACGAGTTCCTCCACGCGATCACCGGCCAGCTGTACGCCGCCGACGCGCGGGCGCACTTCCACATCGACCCGACCGCCCACGACCGCACGACCGTCGACAGCATCGCCTCGCTGTTCGACGCCGTCGTCGAGTTCGGCGACGACGGCCCCGAGACCCGCAAGCGACACCTCCTGCAGTAGCGTTCTGACACTCCATCGTTCTGTTCACGCAATAGATTTATATCGAGTGGCGATACAATCGCCGGTCGTGTTGCTGGTGGTGACCTATTCGACGGCGGCGCGGGGGACGCTCCGGAACGTCTGCCGGACGCACGAGGAGGTCGTCGTCCGGCGGTTCGGGCGGGTGGCGCTGCTGGCCGAGACGGAGTTCGCGGCGTTCCAGGCGCTGCGGCTCCGGGCGAAACACGGCGGGGACGTGCAGGTCGAGCGGACGCGGCCGTTCAACGAGTACGAGGCCGTCGACGCGTCGGTCCGGGAGGCCGCGGCGGCCTACGAGGACCGCGACCGCCCGGCGCTGCCCTACGCGACGTTCGCCGACGGCAGCGAGCATCCCGACCCCGAGCGGATGCGCGACACCGAGCTATGAGCGAACAGGGACGACTCTCGCTGGAACTGGACGGCGAGGGCGCGAGCGGCCGCGCCGTGGACCTGCGCGCTCGTGGAGCCGACCCGGAACGGGTCGCGGCAGCGGTCCGGGCCGAGTCCGCGGACGGAGACGATGGTGGAGGCGGATGCCACGGACCGGCCGTCGACTGCCGGTCGCCGCGAGCCGTCCACGACCACGTCGGGTTCGTCCGTCTCGGGATGGGCGTCCGGGTTCGGACCGCGCTGGCCGCCGCGGCGCGGTCGCGGGGCGGCGAGGCACCGCAGGACGAGACGCTCGCCGACGTGCGCGAAGCGTTGTCGAGCCTGACCGTCCCGGCGCCGCCCGACCTGGACGCCCCCAGGGAGCGACTGGCGGGGACCGACGACGCCGTCGACCGGATCCGCGAGCGGGTTGCGGCGCTGCGCGGGCGCGTCCAGGCCGGCCGCGAGGCGGGCCGAGACGTGAGCGACCTGGCGGCCGAGCTGACCGAAGCGACCCGCGAGCTCAGCGAACGCGAGACCGAACGGGCCGCCGCACGGGAGGCGGTCGAGCGGGCCGAACGGCTGGCCCGCGAGAGCCGCGACGCTCGCGAGCGACGCCGGCGGCTCGAAGACCGACGGGCGAACCTCGAACGGCGCGCCCGCGCCCACCTCGTCGATCGGATCCGCGAGGAGTACGAGCGGGCGCTCGCGGGGGTGCCCGGCGGTCCCGACGCCGCCGACGACCCGTTCGCTGTCGAGGGAGTCACCGCGGCGCTCGCGGTGGGACGGGTCGCCGAGTTCCGGGCGCCCGTCGTGATGGCCTGCGACCGGTTCGCGAGTGTCGAAGCGGCCGCCGAGTGGCTCGATGCGCCCGTGATCCGGGTCTGAGGCTGGGGCGATTGTCCGCAGAGCCGGTCGCCCGCCCATCGCCACGCGGCCGCGAGCGGTCCGTGGCTTTATATCCGAACGGGCGACCAGCGCCGCCATGGTCACGCTCGAGTGGAGTTGCGAACGGAGCGACGGGGTGACGCTCGTCTCGCTCGTCGTCGCGGCCGACCGCCCCTGCCGGGTGCGCGTCGAGAACCGCCTCGACGGTCCGGTGTGGCCGCCGCGGCGGCGCGGCCAGCCGGCGGTCGGCTGGGACGGCGACGCCTTCGAGGGAACGGTCCCGGCCGAGGGCCGACTGACCGTCGGCTACGCGACGCCCGCCCGCCCGGCCGACCCGCCGGCGGAAGTCGTCTCGACGGAGCCCGCGGACGAGCCGTCGGCGTCGCCGGACGGACGAGTAGTGGAGGCGGTCCCCGCGGTCGAACCGACGCCCGCCGGCGTCGTCCGCGACCTCGGCGACCCCGTCGTCCCGAGGGACGGCGTTCCCGTTCCGGAGACCGGCGCCGCGGGCGCCCGGGAGAGAGGTGACGATACGCGGACGGACGACGATACGCGGACGGACGACGATACGCGGACGGAACGGGAGTCGCGGACGGACGAGGAGCCCCGGCGGGCGGGGACGGGGCGGACGGTTACCGACGCGCAGTCGGCCGGTTCGACCCCGGACTTGGGCCGGCTCGTCGTCCCGGGTGCCGTCCGGTCGTGGCTCCGCGACGTCGACCGACGGTTCGACGCGGCGTCCGGCCGAACGGGCGAGCGGCGCGACGGGTCGGGTTCGGCGACGCGGACGGGACTCGGAGCCGCCGTCGCGGCGGACCGGCGAGCGCTGCAGCGGGTCCGCGAGCGGATCGACGGACTGCTCGCCCGGGCGGACGGCGGCGGGGTCGCGGGCCGGACCGGCGAACGGGTCGGCGGGGACGGACGCGTCGACCCCGAGGGACCCGCTCGCGGCGAGCGGCGATGATCCTCGCGGTCGTCGGCGGCAAGGGCGGCGTGGGCAAGTCGACGGTGGCGTACAACCTCGGGGCGGCGCTGGACGCGGTCGTCGTCGACGCGGACCTCGCGATGGCGGACCTGCCGACCGGTCGGGGGCCGGATCTGCACGGCGTGCTCGCGGGCCGGGCCGAGCCGGTCGAGGCCGTCAGGGAGAGCGGGCCGGTCGCGCTGCTGCCCTGCGGGCGCTCGCTGGCGGGCGCGCGGGCCTGCGAACCGACGGCGCTGGTCGCGGCGGTCGAGGCGGTCCGCGACGAGTACGGCCGCGTCGTCGTCGACTGCCCGGCGGGGATGTGCGGCGACGTGGGGCTGGGCCTGCTCGTCGCCGAGGCCTGCGTCCTCGTGACCGAGCCCGCGCCGTCGGCGCTGGGCGACGCGCTCCGGGCCCGCGCGCTCGCTCGCGAACTCGACGCCGGGCTGGCCGCGATCGTCCTCAACCGTGCGAGCGGGGCGTCGCCGACGGATCTGGTCGCGCGCGAACTCGGCGGGCCCGTCACGACGGTCCCGGAATCGACCGCGGTCGCGGACGCGCAGGCCGCCGGCGTCCCGGTGGCGGTCCACCGGCCGGAGTCGCCGGCGGCCGCCGCGTTCGCCGACCTGGCCGAGACCGTCGCGCGGGCCTGCGGGGCCGCCGGCTCGGTCGCGTGAGGTGAGCGGGGCCAGACGTGAGACGAACGAGGGTGGAGCGGGGACGAACGGCGTCGGTCAGTCGTCGAGCGCGTCGGCGCGGCGTTCGATCCGGTCGACGAACGACTGGGGGAGCGACTGCACGTCGCCGACCTGGACCTGCCAGAGGGTGGCGTAGAGGCCGTCGCGGTCGAGCAGTTCCTCGTGTGCGCCCTGCTCGACGACTTCGCCGTCGTCCACGACGACGATGCGGTCGGCGTCCTTGACCGTCGAGAGGCGGTGAGCGACGACCAGCGTGGTCCGGTCGGCGACGACGGACTCGATGGAGCGCTGGATGAGCGCCTCGGTCTCGTTGTCGACGTGGCTGGTCGCCTCGTCGAGGACGAGGATCGCCGGGTCGTGAAGCATGACGCGGGCGAGACAGATCCGCTGGCGCTGGCCGCCCGAGAGCTTCACGCCGCGCTCGCCGACGGTCGTATCGATGCCGTCGGCCAGCCCCTCGACGAAGGTGTCGGCCTCGGCGCGTTCGAGCGCCGCCCGGACGGCGTCGCCGTCCGCGTCGGCCGAGGCATCCCGACGGGCGACCTCGCTGGTCCCGTAGGCGACGTTCTCGCGGATCGTCCCCGAGAAGAGGAACGGGTCCTGGCTGATGAACCCGACCGCGCCGCGGAGGCTCTCGAGCGTGAGGTCGCGCACGTCGTGGCCGTCGATCCGGACGGCCCCCTCGTCCACGTCGTAGAAGCGGACGAGCAGCTTGAGGAGGGTGGACTTGCCGGCGCCCGTGGGGCCGACGATACCGACGGTTTCGCCGGGTTCCACGTCGAAGGTCGCGTCCTCGACGACCGGACCGTCGGCCGTCCCGCCAGTGTCCGGCGCGTCGTCGCGCTCGCTCTCGGGGTAGGCGAACGTCACCGCGTCGTACTCGACGCGGCCGCGAACGTCGGTCAGCTCGGTCGCGTCGTCGCGCTCCTCGACGGACTGGGCGGCGGTCCGGACGCCCAGCAGGCGCTGGGCCGAGGCGTCGGCGCTCGAATAGCTCTCGACGACGCTCGCCACGTCCTGGAGCGGCCAGCTGAGGTGCTGGACGTAGATCAGGTATGTGACCAGCGCCCCGGTCGTCAGCGGCTCGGTGAACGGCCCGGGCGGGCCCTCGACCACCCAGACAGCACCGACACCGAAGGTCAGCGCCACGGCGACGCCAGTCAGGAAGCGCATCATCGGGTAGTGGTACGACCCCAGGTCGATGGCGTCGAGGAAGGCGTCGACCACGTTCCGCGAGGAGCGCTCGACGCGCTCGCGCTCGTGCGGTTCGGCGGTGTAGGCCTTCACGACCGAGATACCGCTGATCGACGCGCGCAGCTGGGCGTTGAGTTCGCCCTGTACCCGACGGACGCGGCCGTAGATCTCGCCGATGTACTGCGAGAAGACGTAGTTGGCGACGACGATGACGGGCGTGACGGCGAGCGCGACGAGGGCGAACTGCCAGTTCAACAGCGCCATGAGGACGGCGTAGGCGGTCAGGCGAGTGACGACGGTCAGCGCGTCGTCGATGGTGTCCGTGAAGAACCGCTCCATCGCGTCGACGTCGTTGTTGAGGATGCTCATCACCTCGCCGGTCTGGTGGTCGTCGAAGAACTCCATCTCCAGGCGCTGGACGGTGTCGTAGGCGTCGACGCGCACGTCGTGCTGGAGCCGGTAGGCGAACACGCCCCAGAGCAGCGAGCGGATCCACTCGACGGCCTGGCCGACGACCGAGATCGCGAGTATCAGGCCGACGAGGAGGTACAGCTGGCCGAGCTGGGTCTCGGGGACCAGCCCGGGGGAGACCACCGGGAGGGTGAACGGGGTCGTGTCGCTGAAGACGGTGTCGAACAGGTAGCCGACGATCACCGGGCTGGCGTGGCCGGGGAGCATCCAGAGCAGGCGGACGGTCAGCCCGGCGAGCGCGTAGGGGAGGTGCGGTCGGCCGTACTCCCGGAGGAGCGCGAGCACCGGCCAGCGGGCGTCGGCGCGGTAGGGGTCGGCGCCGGCGTCCGCGCCGCTCATGCCGACTCCTCCCGCCGGACGCGCTCCAGGAACGCGTCCGGCAGCGCGGTCACGTCACCCACCTGCACGTGCCAGAGGTTCGCGTAGAGGCCGTCCCGGTCGAGCAGTTCGTCGTGGGTCCCGCGTTCGGCGATCTCGCCGTCGTCGACGACGAGGATGCGATCGGCGTCGCGCACCGTCGAGAGACGATGGGCGACGACGAAGGTGGTGCGGTCGGCCGCGAGTTCGTCCAGCGTCCGCTGGATCAGGACCTCCGTCTCGTTGTCGACGTGGCTGGTCGCCTCGTCGAGGACGAGGATCGCGGGGTCGCGGAGGATGGCGCGGGCGATGGCGATCCGCTGGCGCTGACCGCCCGAGAGCTTCACGCCGCGCTCGCCGACGGTCGTGTCGTAGCCGTCGGGGAGGTCGGCGACGAACTCGTGGGCGCCCGCGAGTTTCGCCGCCTCGACGACCGCCTCGTCGTCGGCCTCGGGTCTGGCGTACGCGACGTTCTCCCGGACGGTGCCGTAGAACAGGAACGGGTCCTGGCTGACGTAGCCGATCGCACCGCGGAGGCTCTCGACGGTCACGTCGCGCACGTCGGTGCCGTCGACGCTGATCGTTCCCCGGTCGGCGTTCTCAGAACTCGAAGCGTCCTGATGTGCTCGCGAGTCGGCCGACTCGCGAACGTCGTAGTACCGCAGGAGCAGTTTGAGTACCGTCGACTTGCCGGCACCCGTGGGGCCGACGATCCCCACCGTCTCGCCGGGGTCGGCCTCGAAGGAGACGTTCGAGAGGGTCGGCTCGTCCCGGCTGGGGTAGGTGAACGTCACGTCGTCGTAGGAGACGGCGCCGTCGGGATCGGTCAGCTCGCGGGCGTCGGGGTGGTCGACGACGGTGTCGTGCTCGACGACGCCCTGCAGCCGAGTCGCGGCGGCCTTGCCGGTCTGGTAGGCGTCGACCACCTCGGCGACGCCCTGCATCGCCACCATCAGCGAGCCGACGTAGCGGAAGAAGACGTACAGGGCGCCGGGGGTGAGCGTCCCCGTGAAGAAGAGTGGCGGCCCCGAGAGGACCCAGACGCCGCCGAGGACGAGCGTGACGACGCGGGCCAGCTGGGAGACCGTCCGCGTGACGGGGTCCATCGCCGCCGAGGCCCAGTGGGCGTCCCACTGGGCGTCGCGGTGGTCGCGGGAAGCCGAGCGGACGCGCTCGCGCTCGGTCGACTCCGTGCCGAACGCTTTGATCACCGAGACGCCGTCGATGTTGTTGTTCAGCCGGCTGTTGAGGTCGCCGACGCGCTCGCGGACGGCCAGTTGTTTGGGCTCGATCCACCGCGAGAAGCCGTAGCTCATGCCGAACAGGACGACCGGAACGAACGAGAGGACGACCGCGAGTTGCCAGTTGAGCCACAGCAGGTAGGCGTAGGAAGCGACGGCGACGGTCACCAGCGAGAGCCCGCGCGCGAGGACGCCGCCGACGAGCGACTGCAGCTCCTGAACGTCGTCGTTGAGGACGCTCATCACCTCGCCGGTGTCGTGCTGGTCGAAGTAGTCCATCTCCAGGCGCTGGACGGTGTCGAACACCTCCGTCCGGACCTCGTGCTGGAACGCCTGGGCGAACCGGCCCAGCACCCGCCGACTCGTGAAGTTCAGGACCGCGACGGCCGCGAAGCTCCCGAACAGCAGGACCAGCGCCAGGCGCAACTGCGCGCTCTGTCCCGTCGGCAACCACGAATCGGGCACCAGCGGCAGCCGAAACGGGCCGCTCCCGAGCAGGACGGCGTCGATGGCGACGCCGATGAGCACCGTCTGGAGCCGCGACGGGAACTGCTCCGTCGTCGACAGCGCCAATCCGCCGGCGAACGACTTCCAGTAGGGCCGAGCGTACTCGTCGAACAGCCACACCACCGGATGTCGCGAGTCGTCGCCCGCGCCGTCGCCCGGCACGGGCTCACCCGACCCGTCCGCGTTCACACCCATATAGTCACCCAGTTGACAACCGCGTTATTTAACAGGTTCGGCGGTGTGGGAGTGCTACCCACTGCGGTTTCGTCGTCGAGTCCCGCGACTCGGGCGGCCCGGGCGGTCGCGGCGGCGGGTCAGGCCCCGTCGGTCAGCGCCTGGTAGGTGGCCCGGAGGGTGACGGGCGTCACGTCGGCGGCGTCGGCGGCTTCGGCCTGGGTGAGCGGGTAGGTCCGTTCGTCGGCGGCGGTGTAGAGGCAGCCGGCGGCGACGCCGGCGGGGTTGCGGCCGTCGACGTGGTTCAGATCGCGGGCGCGCTCGACCAGCTCGCGGGCGCGACCCTCCAGTTCTTGCGGGAGATCGAGGTCGCTGGCGAATCGGGCGAGGTACTCGGCGGGGTCGATCGGTCCCGTCGGGAGCCCGAGTTCGCGATTGAGGGCGTCGTAGGCCGCCGAGAGTTCCGCCTTCGAGGCGCGGGCGTCGGCGACCACCTCGTCGATGGTGCGGGAGACCTCGGCGGTGCGGCAGGTGGCGTACACCGTCGCGGCGGCGAACCCCTCCAGCGAGCGGCCGCGCAACAGGTCCTCGTCCTGGGCGGACTCGAAGAGGACACAGGCCCGGTCGCGGATGTGGTCCGACAGGCCGAGCGAGCCGACGAGTCGTCGGATCTCCGTGAAGCCGTACACCTGGTTGCGCTCGGCCTTCGAACCGATCTTCGTGCGGTTGTGCTGGCGACGCAGGCGTGCCATCCGCCGACGCTTGCGACCCTTGAGTCGGGTCGAACGGCCGATCTCCGTCGAGAGCCCCCGGTCGTGGCGCGAGCGGGTCAGCGGCGCGCCGGTGCGCTCGCGGTTGGTCTCGTCGTCTTCGAACGAGCGCCACTCGGGGCCGTGGTCGATCTCGTCCTCGGCGACCACGAGGCCGCAGCTGGCACAGACCGTCTCGCTGTCGTCGCTTCGCAGACTCCCCTCGCACTCGGGGCACGCGGTCACTGTCGTGCTCATACACGACGGTTCGCCCGCGAGGGGGTTAATAAACGGTGCGGTGACCCCCCGTTTCGGACCGTGAGCCCGCCGATCCACCGACCGGTTACCGGTAGGTGGTGCGGGCGACGGGGTCGGCCCGGCCGGAACGGCGAGTCGTGTCTACTGCTCGTCGAGCCACTCGCGGGCTTCGCTCATGTTACCCGCCAACACGTAGGTGTACGGCAGGTCCTGAGTCTGGTCGACGAACTCCTCCATCTCCATCTCGGAAATGACGCTGTCGGCGGTGACCGAGACGCTGTACTCGATCCCCGCGTCGATCTGGTTGGGTATCCACTCCTCCTGGAGCCACTTCTTGTCCGCCTCGTCGTGGGCCTGGATCCCGCTGGTGTCGACGAGCAGTTTCGACTTGTCGTTACGTCGGATCACGTCGAGCAACTCGTTACAGCCGTCGCGGAACTCCTGGCCGGCCGCGAACTCGTCCCACGTGTGGACGATCGCGTCGATGTCGTCGTCGATCTCGATCGTGTACTTCTCGGTGTCTGCTGCGACCTGGCGCGGCATACTCGAAAGACCTCGATTCCCGGTATTCAATCCACCTCCCACAGTATCATAATCGATAAAACATACAGTTTGACCACTGATATCCCTAATATAAACGGACGTTCGAAAATGACGTTTCGAATTGTAATCGGTTATATAGCTCTGCGCGGACGCGGTCAGTCGTCTCGGACATCGTCGAGGGCGACGCGTTCCCCGGTCTCGGCCGAGCGGTAGGCGGCGAAGACGATGTCGACGGCTGCGCGGGCCTCGCGGGCGGGCACTTCGGGTTCGCGACCCTCGCGGACCGCGTCGACGAAGTCCCGGACGACGCCCTCGTGGCCGGCGCCCGCCGGATGTGCCGCGCTCTCGACCGCCGGCGCCGGCGATTCGGTCTCGGCGCCCCACAGTGTCTCCTCGCCGGTGCCGAGCCGGATCTCGATGCCGTCGTCGCCGAGCGCGAGCGACCCCTCGGTGCCGTTTATCTCCGTCCGGTCGGTGCCGCCCTTGGTCGCCACCGTGACGGCGACGGTCCCGACGGCCCCGTTCTCGAAGCGCAGGATCATGGCGCCGGTGTCCTCGCACTCCAGGTCGCGGGCGAGCGCGCCCGCCTCGGCCCGGACGGACTCGACGCCGCCCACGACCCACTGCAGGGCGTCCAGCGAGTGGATCCCCTGGTTCATGAACGCGCCGCCGTCCATCTCGCGGGTGCCCCGCCACCCGGCGGAGTCGTAGTAGGCCTGCGGACGGAACCACTTGAGGTGGGTGTCGGCCAGCACCGGCCGGCCGATCTCTCCCTCGTCGACGGCCTGCTTGGCGCGGCGGACCGCCGGATCGAACCGCCGCTGGAAGACGCCCGCCAGCGTCACGCCCGCCTCGTCACAGGCCTCGACCATCCGGTCGACCCGCTCGGCGGTCACGTCCAGCGGCTTCTCGCAGAGGACGCCCGCGCCCGCCGCCGCGAGGTCGGTCGTCACCTCGGCGTGGGTCCCGCTCGGCGTGCAGACGCTCGCGGCGTCGACGTCGGCCTCGGCGACCATCGTGGCCGGGTCCGCGAAGGTGTGGGCCACGTCGTGGTCGTCGGCGAACGCCGCCGCCGCGTCGGGGTCGAGATCCCCGCAGGCGACCAGCTCGGCGCCGTCGACCGCGGCGACGGCCTCGGCGTGGGTGTTGCCGATACCGGCGCAGCCGACGATCCCGTATCGCAGTGAGTCAGCCATGCACTCCCTGGGCGCGGCCACCCGTAAGTATCCGCCGTCGCCGGAGAGACGTGCTTCGGCCCCGAGTCAGTCCGCGTCGCGGTTCGGACAGTCGTAGTGCTGGACGCCGTCGATATCGAGTCGCCACTCGTAGGGCGCCCCGCAGTCGTCACAGGTGTCGTCGTCCGCTGACGAGTCGCGCTCCGCCTCTCCCGCCGAATCGCTACCGCCGTCGTGGCCGTGGCCGCCCCGCTCCGAGTGGTCGCAGCTCCCGCCGGGGATCTCCTGCATGGGCGGCGATCGGGGCCGCCACCGACAAGAAAGCCCGTCAGACGCTCGACGCGCTCGTGTTCGTTCCCCAACTATTAAATCGGAGACGAGTGACATCGCTGGTAATGGGGCTGTCGGACATCGCCGCGGGGATCGAGGTGGTCGACGAGCAGCGCGACGGCGGCGTCGCCACCGTCGACCGCACCGACGGCCCGCTGGCCGATCGCCTCGGGCCCTTCGCCGAGGAACTGCCCTGTTCGCCCGCCGAGGCCGCGGCGCTCGTCGACGCCTACGCCGCCGGTAAGGGCGTCGGCGCCGCCGCCCGCGTCGCCGACATCCCGCCGACCGACGGGGCGAAGGCGCTGCATCTGTTCGGCGAGAACGTCTCCCCCGTCGGCCCGATGGGGCGGGAGATCGTCGCCGACTGGCTGGCCGGCGAGCTACCGCGCACCGAGGCCGTCGAACTCGCCGGCGTATCGGACCAGGCGTTCGCCCTCGCCGCCTTCGTCGAGACCCACGAGCCGATCGAGGGCGCGATGGAAGCCGTCGAAGGGGCGCTGTCGGTCGACGACGTGGACAAACGCGAAGCCCTCGGCGAGACGATGGACGGCCCCGGCGAGATGGACTTCTGAGTCGCGGCTTCGGATCGATCCGCCCGTGTTTCGCTCCACACCGGACAGCGCGCTCACCCGGCAGACACGGTCTGGCTATCGCCGTTCGACACGAAACGGAGGGGTAGCCCGCAATCAATCGACGCGGATGCCGGAAACGGCGTCGTGGAGGCGGTCGGCGAGATCGGCGGCGCGGTCGGCCGAACGGGCCTCGGCGTACACCCGGACGACGGGCTCGGTGCCGGAGGGGCGGGCGAGCGCCCAGCCGTCGCCGTAGTCGAGGCGGTAGCCGTCGGTGGTGTCGAGGTCGGCGACCGACTCCTCGGCGGCGCGTTCGATGGCGTCGAGCATGGCCTCGCGCTGGCGCTCGCTGTCGTAGGTCACGTCGCGGCGAACGTTCACGTAGTCGTCGTAGCGGGCCGCGAGGGAGCTGGCGGGCTCGCCACGGCGGGCCAGTAGTTCGAGGAAGCGCGCGGCGGTGTAGGCGCCGTCGCGGGCGATCCGGTAGCCGGGGAACAGGACGCCGCCGTTGCCCTCGCCGGCGACGGGGACCGACTCGCCGGTCGCCAGCAGGTCGCGGATGCGCGAGACGATGTACGTCGACCCGATGGGCGTCAGACTCAGGTCCGCGCCGGCCGCCTCGACCACGTCGACGAGACGCTGAGAGGCGTTGACGGCGGAGACGACGGTGTCGCCCTCGCCGAGCGCGTCGGCGGCCAGCGCGGCGAGGGCGGCGCCGCCCTCGACGTGCTCGCCCCGTTCGTCGACGAAGATGGCGCGGTCGGCGTCGCCGTCGTGAGCGACGCCCAGGTCGGCGCCCGTGGCGCGGACGAACCGCCGGAGGTCGCCGAGATTGCCCGCGACGGGCTCGGGGTCGCGACCGGGGAAGTGGCCGTCGGGCTGGGCGTGGATCGTCTTGACGCGACAGCCCAGCCGCCGGAAGAAGTCGGGGCTGGTGACCGCGCCGGCGCCGTGGCCGGGGTCGACGGCGACGGTCAGGTCGGCGTCGGCGACGGCGTCGCGGTCGACGGCGGCCAGCAGTTCGTCGACGTAGGCGCGGCCGGCGCCGTCGACGCGGCGGCTCCGCCCGGTCTCGTCCCAGGCGACGCGGTGGGGGGCCTCGTCGAGCAGTCGGGACTCGATGGCCTCGAGGCGTTCGCGCGGGAGCTCGACGCCGCCGGCGCCGACGAGCTTGATACCGTTGTACTCGGGGGGGTTGTGCGAGGCGGTGACCATCAGGCCTGGGACGCCCTCCCGCTCGGCGTAGGCCTGAAGGCCGGGCGTGGGGACGACGCCGAGGCGGTCGACGGAGACGCCGACGCTGGCGAGGCCGCCGGCGACGGAGTCGACGAGCATCGGGCCGGTCCGACGGGTGTCCCGGGCGACGGCGACGCGGTCGACGCCACCGGCGTGCCAGACGGTGCCGGCCGCCTGCGCCACGTCCGTGGCGTCGCCCGGCGTCAGGTCGTCGTTGACCACGCCGCGCACGCCGCTGGACCCGAAGACCCTCATTGGGGTCTAGTCAGCGGTCCGGCCGCATAGTGGTTCCGGAGCGCGGCGGCGACTCCCGCCCCGCCGGCGATCCGGTCGGCTTGCGCTCGCAAGTGCGCGGGTGACGCCCGGCGGTCGGCGGCGTCGTCGGCGCGTATCGAACCGGCTAAACCGCGGGGTACCGACACCGCAGGTATGGACACCCAGGGACTCATCGACGCGCTCCGCGAGGCCGACGCCGTCAAGTTCGGCGAGTTCGAGCTGTCCCACGGCGGCACCTCGAACTACTACGTCGACAAGTACCTCTTCGGGACCGACCCCGACTGCCTGGAACGCATCGGCGAGGCGTTCGCCGACCACCTCGCGCGGACGACCGACGGCGAGACCAAACTCGCCGGCGTCGCGCTGGGCGCCGTTCCGCTGGTCGCGGTCGCGAGCGTCGAGTCGGGCACCCCCTACGTCATCGTCCGCAAACAGCAGAAGGAGTACGGCACCGCCAACCTCGTCGAGGGGGAACTCGCAGAGGGCGAGGAAGTGGTCGTCCTCGAAGACATCGCGACGACCGGCCAGAGCGCGATCGACGCCGCCGAGGCCCTGCGAGAGGCCGGCGCCGTCGTCGACCGCGTGGTCGTCGTCGTCGACCGCGAGGAGGGGGCCGTCGAGAACCTCGCCGAGCACGACCTCGAACTACAGTCGCTCGTGACCGCCTCGGACCTGCTCGAGGACGCCCCCGACGACGTCGACGCGGCGTAGCGCCGCCGATGACGACGGCCCCGCCCTCGCTGCTCGCGTACTTCGACGCGAGCGTCCACTACGGGCCGGACAACGCCACGCCCGTCTCGGCCGCCGTCGGCTTCCTCGTCGAGGACGGCGTCGAGACGTACGTCGAGCGGTCGATGCGCGTCGACGCGTTCGTCTCCAGTTCGGCCCTGGAACTCCGGGCGCTCGCCGAGACGGTCCGGGCCGTCGTCGACCGGTTCGACCGCGTGAGCTCCCTGCACCTCCACGGCGACGCCGACGCCGCCCTGCGCGCGACCGACCCCGCCCACCCAACCGAACCGACCGATCCGGTCGGCCGCCGCCGGGTCCACGAGGTCCGAGACCTGCTGACCGACGTGCCCGTCGTCACCTACCGGGCGGTCGACCGTTCGTGCAACGCCCGCGCGCACGACCTGGCGCGCCGGGGCCACCGCGACCGCCGGTGAGCGCGCGACCCGCGGCGACGCCCCACGCAGCCCGGTTTCGGTTCCCGCGAGATTCACCGAGCGGCGGACGGCGGTATCCGGCCGCTCTACGCCTGTGAATGACTACCACGAGGATCGACGGTCGGCGCACGTCACAACGCTTTTATCCGAAAGCGCGTTAGCGGAGAGCAAGATGGCAGGTGACTGCTTTACACGCGGGCCCCGCGCCCCATAACCAGTCACTGCCACGTTCTCGCGCTCGTCGCTCGCTGCCCGACAGCGGCGTCTGGCGCAGTGGAGGTCGATGACATGTCACAGCAGGAATCCTCAGTCACGGTGGAACTGCCCGATGGAAGCACGCTCGACGTTCCGTCGGGCGCCACAGTCGAAGACGTGGCCTACGAGATCGGTCCGGGGCTCGGAAGCGACACCGTCGCCGGCAAGCTCGACGGCGAGCTCGTCGCCAAGGAGGAGCCGGTCTACGACGGCGCACGCGTCGAGATCGTCACCCCCTCGGCCGACGAGTACCTGCAGGTGATGCGCCACTCCGCCGCGCACGTCCTCGCCCAGGCGATCCTCCGGGAGTACCCCGACGCCTCCCTCGCCACCGGCCCGCCCACCGAGGAGGGCTTCTACTACGACTTCGACGGGATCGACGTCGACGAGGGCGACTTCGACGAGCTGGTCGCCGAGATGGAGTCCATCGTCGACGAGGACCTCGACATCGAACGCGAGGAGGTCTCGCTGGACGAAGCCCGCGAGCGCGTCGCCGGCGACCCCTACAAGGAGGAGATCCTCGCCGACCTCGCCGCGGGCGAGCGCGGCGCCGACGAGGATATCGAGGAGGTGTCCTTCTACACCCAGGGGGACTTCTCGGACCTCTGTGCCGGCCCCCACGTCGCTTCGACCGGCGAGATCGGCGCTATCGACCTGCGAGAGATCGCCGCCACCAACTGGCGCGGCGACGAGGACGAGGCCCGGCTCACCCGCGTCTACGGCACCGCCTTCGGCTCCGAGTCGGATCTCGAGGACTACTGGGAGCGCAAGGAGGAGGCCGAGCGCCGTGACCACCGCCGCATCGGCCGGGAGATGAACCTCTTCTCGATCCCCGAACACTCCCCTGGCTGCGTGCACTTCCATCCCGACGGGATGGCCATCCGGCGCGAGCTGGAGGACTACATCCGCGCGAAGAACGACGAACTCGGCTACGAGGAGGTGTGGACGCCCGAGCTGAACAAGGTCGACCTGTGGAAGACCTCGGGCCACTACGAGCACTTCTGCGAGGAGGACGAGATGTTCCACTGGGACCAGGCCAGCGCCCGCACGGAGGGCGACGACGCCGACGAGTACGGCCTCAAGCCCATGAACTGCGCCAACCACGTCCACCTCTACCAGCGCGAGCGCCGCTCCTATCGCGAACTCCCCAAGCGGTACTGCGAGTTCGGCACCTGCTACCGCAACGAGCGCTCGGGGGAGCTCTCCGGGATGCTCCGCGTCCGCGGGTTCACCCAGGACGACGGTCACGCCTTCGTCACCCGCGACCAGATCCAGGGCGAAGTCACCCGCACGCTCGAAGTCATCGACGACGTGCTCGCCGACTTCGGCCTGGACGTGACGTTCAAGCTCGAGACCCAGCCCGACGATTCGTTCGGTGACGACGAGCTGTGGGAGCGCGCCGAGAGCGACCTCCGCAGTTCCCTCGACGCGCTGGGCGAGGGCTACGAGGTCGAGGCCGGCGAGGGCGCCTTCTACGGCCCGAAGATCGCCGCCGACGCCGAGGACGCCATCGGCCGCGAGTGGACCGTCGGCACCGTGCAGTTGGACTTCGTCCAGCCCGACCGGTTCGATCTGGTCTACGTCGGCGAGGACAACGAGGAACACACGCCGGTGATGATCCACCGCGCCCTCCTCGGGACGTTCGAGCGGTTCATGGCCGTCATGATCGAGCACTTCGCCGGCCGCTTCCCGCTGTGGCTCGCGCCCGAGCAGGTCCGCGTCCTCCCGGTCAACGAGGACACCCTCGGCTACGCTCACCGCCTGCGCAACGACTTCGAGGAGGGCGGCTTCCGCGCGACCGTCGCCGACGGCGACGACACGCTCCAGCGGAGGATCCGCGCCGCTCACGACGAGAACGTCCCGTACATGCTCATCGTCGGCCCCGACGAGGAGGAGTCCGGCACCGTCTCGGTGCGCGACCGCGCCGAGCGCGAGACCCGCGACGTGGACCCCGAGGAGTTCCTCGCACACCTCCGCGAGGAGCGCGAGCAGAAGCGGCTCGAACCGGACTTCCTCGACGAGTAGCGCGGCCGTTCCGACGCGCCCGCCCCGTGCCGCACGCTTTTTCGTCGCTCCCCGACCCTTCGGGGCGAGCGACGGGACCTCCCTTGCCGACCCGCTCGACAGCGAGTGACGGTCGGAAGCGGCGACGAGACGACCGAACACCGGTATCGTTTTGATCGCGGCGACGCGATCGGTCGCTAGCCCCTCCATGCCCGCCCGAATCCGCGCGCTGGGGGTCGTCGCGGTCGCCCTCTGCTGCGTCCTGGCCGCGATCGGTGCCCTCGCGCTGTCGGTCCCCGGCGCCCCCGCCGACGTCCAGCGGTCCAACGCGACCGACGGCGGCCTCCAGCGCCTCCACGCTGCCGGCGTCACCGGCGAGAACGTCACCGTCGGCGTCGTCGGCGTCACCGGCTTCGACACCGATCACCCCGCGATCGCCGACCGGGTCGAGGCGGCCCAGGCGTTCGGCGACGGCGCGACCGTGGCGAACGGCGGCCGCAACCGCCACGGCACCGCAACCGCCGCCGTCGTCGCCCGGACCGCGCCCGACGCCGACCTGCGGCTCGCGACGTTCGACGACACGGCCGGCTTCCGCCGGGCGGTGACGTGGCTGGTCACCGCCGACGCGGACGTGATCGTCGCCCCGGTGTCCTTCTACGGCCGTCCCGGCGACGGCACCTCGACGGTCGCCCGACTCGGCGAGTGGGCGCGCCGCCAGGGCGTCGTCTTCGTCGCGCCGACCGGCAACCTCGCTCGCGGCCACTGGGCCGGCCGCTACGACGACCCCAGCGACGGTCGCCTCCGGTTCGGCGAGCGGACGCGAAACTACCTCGCCGGCCGCGGGAGCGAGACGCGGGTCTGGCTCGCCTGGGACCGCGCCCACGCGAACGAGACCTACGTCGCCGAACTCTACCGGACCGACGACGGCGAGCGCAGTCTGGTCGCCCGGTCGGAACCGTTCCCGGGCGACGGCGTCCCCAACGCCCGGATCAACGCCCGTCTGCAGGGCGGCACCTACTACGTCGTCGTCCGCGGGCCGTCGAACGCGACCGGCGCGCGGGTCCGCCTCGCCTCGCCGACGCACCGCTTCCAGCGGAACCGCCCCGACGGGAGCGTCGCCGCGCCGGCGACCGGCCGCGGCGTGATCGGCGTCGGCGCCTACGACCCCGTAGCAGGCCGCGTCGAACCGTTCAGCTCCCGCGGGCCCACCGCCGACGGCCGCCTCGGCGTCGACGTGGTCGCGCCCGCTCGACACGAAATCGGGGGGTACGACGAGCCGCTGGTCGGCTCCTCGGCCGCGACACCGTACGTCGGTGGGCTCGCCGCGCTCGCGCTCGACGCCGACCCCGACCGCTCGCCCCGGGAGATCGAGTTGCGCTTCGAACGGACGGCCCGCGACGTGGGCCCGAACGGCACCGACACCGCCGCCGGCAACGGACTGGTGGTCCCCCGCGCCGTCGACCTGCCCGCCAACGCGACTGGGTGAGCGGGGACCAACGGCGAGTCGCGGTCGAGCGGTCGCGGTCCAGCAGTCGCGGTCGAAGCCGCCGAGCCGACCACCGGCACGCCGGGCGGTCGAGCCGACGGCCACGGTAGCCTCAAGACCCCCGGCGCCCGAGAGGCGGGTATGAACGGCGAGGCGGTCCGGGTGCTCACGTACAACGTTCGCCGCGACGTGGCGGACGACGGAGAGTTCGACTGGGCGGGTCGGCGCGACGCAGTCGCGGGCACGGTCCGCTTTCACCGCCCCGCGGTCGTCGGGCTGCAGGAACCGCTCGCGCACCAGTACGCGGACCTGCGCGACGCGCTCCCCGGGTTCGAGTGGGTCGGGCAGTCGCGGGAGGCCGGCGAGGGCGAGGGGGAGTTCTGCCCGGTCGGCTACCGCCGCGACCGCTTCGAACGGCTCGACGCGGGCACGTTCTGGCTCTCGCCGACCCCGGACGACCCGGGCAGCGTCGGCTGGGACGCCACCTACCCGCGGGTCGCCACGTGGGCCCGCCTGCGCGACCGCGACGGCGGCGGGACGGTGCTGTACTGCAACACCCACTTCGACCACGAGGGCGCCCGCGCCCGCGTCGAGGGGGCGCGAGTGCTCCGCGAGCGCGTGCGAGCGCTCCGCGAGGGCGACGAACCGGTGGTCGTCGGCGGGGATTTCAACTGCGTGGCCGGGGACGACCCCTATCGGGTGCTGGCCGGCGCCAGCGACGACGACCGGGAGGGCGAACCGAGCGAGCGCGCGCTGGTCGACGCGCGCGAGGCGAGCCCGTACCCCGCACACGGCCCCGACACCACCCGGACCGACTTCGAGTCGCTGCGGCCGGATCGGCAGATCGACCACGTCTTCGTCGCTGGGGCGGCCGTGGAGGGCTACGGCGTCGCCGCCGACGTGGTCGGCGACGGCTGGTTCCCGTCCGACCACCTGCCCGTCGTCGTCGACCTGACGCCGTGGACGTGAGCGGACGCCTCGTGACCGATCACCGACCGGTCAGTCGTCGGGAGCCGCCGTCTCGGCCTCGAACCGGTCGAAGAAGTCCTGCATGAACGCCCAGCGCGATTCGCCGTGGCGGCGACCGGGCGGCGTGTACAGCGCGTCCAGTCGCTCACGCGCCCACTCGTAGAGGAGCGACAGGTCGGGCGTACCGGCGTCGTCCGCGCCCGGGACCGACCCGGTGTCGATGGTCGCGTACTGCTCGCCGGCGCGACCGGAGCGCTCGCCGACGAGACAGGCCAGGCGGACGAGTCCGACCGCTCCGGCGGCGTCCAGCTTGTCCGCGTCGAACAGGAGTTTCGCCGCCGGGGCTTCCGGCTCGGGGGAACTCGGCCGGATGCTGTGACTCCGCAGGCAGTGGACGACGGCGTCGACGCGGTCGGCCGCCACGCCTTCGGAGGGCAGCAGGTCCGAAGCCTGAGCGGCCGCCCACTCGCCGTGGTCGTCGATCTCACCGGTCCGTTCGAGCGGTCGGCCGATGTCGTGCAGCCAGGCCGCGGCGGCGAGGACGCCGCGGTCGACCGGTTCGTTCCACTCGGCAGCGAGCCGGAGCGACAGGTCGCGGACACGCCTGGCGTGGTGGCTGTCGTGGGCCGGGAAGGCGTCGTCGTAGTACGGCACCGCCAGGCGACGAGCGAGGGGACCGAGATCCGGGGACATTACCGAGCGGTCGGAAGGCCGACAGGATAGTCGTTCTGGAAGCGAGCGCCGAGCCGTCGGCGCGGCGGGGTGCCCGGCGCGCTTTTGCCGCTCGGGAACCTACTATCGGGGATATGCTACTGGTACGCGGCCACGCGGGCGGGACGGCACTGACGGGGACGCTCTACGAGCGCGGCGAGCGGCCGCCGACGTTCGAGGGCGCACCGGACGAGGGCGCCCCCTACGTCTGGATCTGCGACGAGTTCTACGAGGTCGAGTCGGGCGGGCAGCTCCAGCGGATCGACGGCACGGAACGGCGGGTGGCCTTCGAAGCGCCGACGACCCGCGGGTTCGACACGCGCGACGCGGCGCTCGACGCGGCGAAAGAGCACGTCCGCACGCAGTTCGCCCGGCTCGGGCTCGCGGGGACGGACGTGGAGATCGAGATCGTCGAGAACCCCGACAGGGAGGAGCCGGACCTGTAGCGGTCGGCGGCCGAACCGGGGGCGGCCGGCGGCGAGCGGGAGACGGCTGGCTTACTGCACGTCCGACGAGGAGGCGCGGTTGAGCAGGTAGACGGCGATCCCGCCGAAGAGGACGTCGAGCGCGACCAGGATGACCAGCGCGGGGACGAGCGTGTCCCAGATCCCGCCGAAGCGGGTGACCTCGATCACGGTCATCACGTCCTGGTCGAGCATCAGCGCGCGGGCGGCGTCGACGCCGTAGGTGATCGGGTTGACGGTCGCGACGGTCTGGATCCAGTCGGGCATCGCCGACAGCGGGAGGAAGGCCGTCGAGACGAACAGCAGGGGGAACTGCAGGAGGTTCGCGCCGATGATCGTCGACTCCTGGTCGCGCGTGACGACGGCGATGATGTTCGAGAGCGCGACGAACCACAGCGAGAAGCAGATCCCGATGAGGACGATCCCGACCGCGCCGACGAACCCGGTGGCGACGTTGGCGCCCAGGAGGGTGCCGAGACCGAGGATGATGGCGATCTGGACGACGATGCGGAGGATCTCCGCGGCGGTCTTGCCGAGGAACATCGCCGAGCGACTCATCGGCATCACGAGCGTCTTCTCGAACAGGCCCTCCTCCATGTCGTTGACGAGGCCGATCCCCGACCCCGCGGCGGCCGCCAGCGACACCTGCATCGCGATGGCCGGCAGCAGGAACGTCTCGTAGGTGATGTCGCCGGCGGCGCCGCCGCTGATGGCTCCCGTCGCGATCTGGCCGAACACCTGCGTGAACAGGACGAGGAAGATGATCGGCTGGACGAGCGACCCGACGACGACGAAGGGGTTTCGCACCGCTTTCAGGTTCCAGCGGACGAAGTTCACCCAGAAGTCGCCCAGGAAGGAGTTGCCCGATAGCCGGTCGCCGGTGGGGCGGGCGGTGCCGCCGTCAGAGCGGAGCTCTGACGAGGTCTGGCTCGCTTCGCTCGCCAGACCGCCGTCGGTGTGGGCGCTGTCGTCGGCCGGGCGGGGACCGCCGTCGGTGCGAGCGCCGTCGTCGGAGCGAGCGGCGCTATCGCGCGTGTCGGCGTCGTCGCTCATTCGGCGGTCACCTCCGGCCCCGTCACGTCGCCGGGGTCGGCCGAGCGGTCCTCCGAGTCTAGTTCCTCGCCGGTGATCGCGAGGAACACGTCGTCCAGCGTCGGCGCGCGGATGTTGAAGCCGGTCACCGTGATCCCGGCGTCCCGGAGCGCGACCAGCAGGTCCGTCCCGTGCTGGCGCGCTCGCTCGGAGGTGACGGTGACGCCGTCGTCGGTGACCGCCACGTCGGCGTCGGCGCCGAACACGTCGCCCGTGCGGGCGATATCGGCGGCGCGCTCGCGGGGGTCGTGGGTGTCTCCGGGCTCGCTACCGGCGACCTCGACGTCGAGGATCTCCCCGCCGACGCGGCGTTTCAGCTCCATCGGCGACCCCGTGGCGACGATCTCGCCGTCGAGGATGACCGAGATCCGGTCGCAGAGCTGGTCGGCCTCTTCGAGGTACTGCGTGGTCAGGAACAGGGTCGTCCCGCGCTCGTTGATGCGCTCGAAGTACTCCCAGAGGCGGTTTCGCGCCTTGGGGTCGAGCCCGGTCGTCGGCTCGTCGAGAAAGACGAGCGGGGGACTGTGGACCAGCGCGGTCGCGGCGTCCAGCCGCTTTTTCATCCCGCCGGAGAACTCGCCGGCGCGCTTGTCGGCCACGTCGGCCAGATCCACGAGGTCGAGCAGTTCCTCGATGCGGTCGGCCCGCTCGCTCTTGGGGACGCCGTAGGCCTGCGCGGCGAAACGGATGTTCTCACGCGCCGTGAGTTCCTGGTCGACGCTCGTCTCCTGGGCCATGTAGCCGATCGTCTCGCGGACGCGGCGGGCCTCGCTCCGCACGTCGTAGCCGTTGACGGTGATGGACCCGCCTGTCGGCGCCAGCAACGTCGCGAAGGTCTTGATCGTCGTCGTCTTCCCGGCGCCGTTGGGGCCGAGGAAGCCGAAGAACTCGCCTTCCGGCACCGCGAGGTCGATCCCTTTGACCGCCTCGGTCCCGTCGGCGTACGTCAGTTCCACGCCGCTGGCCTCGATGGCGTTCCCGCGACCGTCTCCGGCGTCGCGGCCGCCGTCCGCTCGTGGCTTCCGTTCTCTCACGCGAGTGGGTTACGGCTACGCGCCCGTAGCCCTGGCCCTAATCCATTCGGGGTTTTATATTGGCGTCGGCGCGGCGAAACTGCGCGACGAGGTGGCTCTGGGCGCGGCGCAGCCGCTCGGAGCAGGAGGCGGGGGCGACGCCGAGTTCGTCGGCCACCTCGGCGGTCGTCGCCGTCCGCGGCACGTCGAAATAGCCCATCTCGTGGGCGAGCACGAGCGCCTCGCGCTGGGATTCGGTCATCCCCGGCGGGCGCGAGGAGTCGCCGTCGAGCGCGCCGAAGGGACCGGGGTCCGCGGCGTCGTCGGCGTCGCCGTCGACCTCGACGAGGCGGTCGAGGCGGAAGGTGTAGTCGTTGGCGCGACAGAACTCGCGGAAGGCGTCGAACTCCGCGCGGTCGGCGAACCAGCGCCGCTCGGTCCAGCCGTCGGGCGTGACCGTCACGCGGTCGGGCACCGACTTGTTGTTCGCGAGCGTCTCCAGCCCCTCCGGCGGGCCGCCGGTGGGTCGACACTGGTAGCGGCGCGCGTCGCCGTCGGCGACGACCAGCGAGTGGTCGGTCACCGAGTCGGCCGCGGCGAAGGCGGCGTCGACGGTCTCGCGACCCGCACCGACCGTCCGCACGACGAACTCCGGCGGGCCCGACGGCGCCGCCTGCACCGACTCGAACTCGACGGTCGCCTCTGGCGCGCCGGCCGCCACGTCCACCAGCGCGAGCGACTCGCCGGCCAGCCGAAACTCAGCGATCAGTCCCATGGAACTCGGGTGGGCCCCGAGCGTGTTAACCGCTCGGTCGAGCGGTGTCCGGTCCGTCCGATGGACGGCAGCGGCCGGGACGAACGGGTTCCGGTGACCGGCCAGCGGCGGCGCCGACCGCCTCAGTCGTCGGCCGGCGACGCCGCGGCCCCGCTCTCGCCGGCTGCCACGCCGTCGCCCTCCCGGACTTCGATCGCTTCGATCAGCAACTCGGCCACGTCGACGACCTCGATCGCGTCCTCGAAGCCGCCGGTCTTGCGGCCGTCCTCGAACATCGTCGTACACATCGGGCAGGCGACGACGAACTTCTCGACGGCGGGGCCGACGGCCGTGTCCTCGACGGCCTCGCGCAGCCGTTCCTCGCTCGGCTTGGGGTCCTCGTCGAACTCCATCCAGAGGCCGCCACCGCCGCCGCCGCAGCAGAAGGAATCGCTCCGGTTGCGCGGCATCTCCGCCAGCTCGCAGCCCGTCGCGCGGACGAGGTCGCGGGGCGCCTCGTACTCGCCGTTGTACCGGCCGAGGTGACAGGGGTCGTGGTAGGTCACCGTGTAGTCGAGTTCGTCGCCGCGCAGGCCGAGTCGGCCCTCCTCGACGAGGTCCTCGACGACCTGGGTCCAGTGGAAGACCGGCGCGCCGTCCCAGTTCTCCCCGGGCACCTCCATCATCGGGTCGTCGGCGAACTCCTCGAAGTCGACCTCGGGGTACTCGTTTTCGAAGGTGTTGAACGCGTGGGGGTCGGTGCAGACGATCCGCTCGAACTCGCAGTCCTCGAAGGCGCTCACCATGGTCGCGGCCTGTTCGACGAAGAGGAACTCCTCGCCGACGCGGCGCACGTCGTTGCCATCGTACACCTCGTCGTCGTAGAGGATGCCGTAGTCCACGTCCGCCCGCTCGAAGACGCGGGCGAGCGAGCGGGCCACTCGTTTGTTCCGGTCGTCGAAGCTCGGGTAGTCGCCGACGTACCAGAGGTACTCGACGGACTCCTCGCGGGCGTCCGTCGGCTCGGCGTCGAGGTCGTCGGCCCACTCGGCGCGGGTGCGCTGTGACTCGCCGAAGGTGTTGCCCCGCTGCATCACGTTCTGGAAGGCGTCCTGGACGTTGCGGTCGAGGTCGCCCTGGTCGACGAGCTGGCGGTTCATCCGGGTGAACGAATCGAGGTGTTCGATCTCGACGGGGCAGGCGTCCATGCAGGCCATACAGGACATACAGGACTCCATGGTCGCGGCGTCGACGACTGAGGTGCCGCCGTCGGCGACGATGTCGACCGCCTCGGCGCCGGCGTCGCGGCTCTCGCGGTAGGTCTTGAGATCGAGGATCACGTCCCGCGGGTCGAGCGGGCGGCCGGCGGCCTTGGCGGGGCAGGCGGCCGAACACCGGCCGCACTTGGTGCAGGCGTCCTGGTCGAGCAGCTCCTTCCAGGTGAAATCGTCGATGGACTCGGCGTTGGTCGCGTCCAGATCGGCGGGGACGCCCGGGAGTCGGCGGCCGGCGTCTTCGTCGCGGGCGACGACGTTGGCGGCCGAGGCGAGCATGTGGAACGGTTTCCCGAGCGGGAGCGCGGCGACGAACGCCAGCGCGAGGAGCGAGTGGCTCCACCAGACGAGCGGGTAGGCCGCCTCGGCCGCGGCGGGGGTCACGCCCGCGCCGTCGAGGGCGAGCGCGACCGCCCAGCCGACGAAGCTCACCGTCTCGAAGTCGGGAAAGTTCTGACCGAGGATGCGGACCCCTTCGGTGAGGTACCCGCCGACGCCGAGCAGGAACAGGGCCCAGATAAAGAGGTCGTCCTCGGCGGAGGTGTGTCGACCCCAGAGACGGCCGTCGCGGGCGGCGTAGCGGCGATAGAGGAAGACGCCGAGACCGACGACGAACAGCAGCCCCATCGCGTCGACGACGAAGGAGTAGGAGAGATAGAAGTCCCCGACGAAGAAGGAGTCGCCGGTCAGCGGGCCGTAGACGTCCATGTCGATACCGAGGATGGTGGTCGCGATGAGGAGCGTGAGGAATCCCCAGAGGACGAGCGCGTGGGCGAAGCCAGCGACGAGGTCGCCGTCGCGGAGGGTGCGGTTCGAGAGGATGGTGCCGGCGGCGTCGACGACCCGGCCGGGGAGGTCGTCGAGCCGATTCAGGGGGTCCTCGCGGCCCTCGGCGTAGCGGGCGACGCGGCGGTACGACCCCAGCAGGAAGACGACGATCGCGACGGCGGCCAGGTAGTAGAACGCCGCCTTGCCGACGGGGCCGATCCCCCAGAAGGTCGGGCGAGTCGGCGCCGCGGCCTGGAGCAAGCGCATACTAGAACGCGGTGGGACGCCCCCTTAACGTTTGTCACGATTCCACACGGACACGGTTCACAACCGTTGTTCCGTTGGTCGGTTTCGCCGGCCGCGGGCGTCGCCGAGCCGGCGACGACCGGACCGATCGTGCGCAGGTGTCAACAATTATTTAGGTGTGCGTCCCCGCAGTGCGGTTCGGGCAATGGACGAAAAGACCGAGGAACTGCGGGACATCTTCATGGACGTTTCCGACGAGGAGACGGTCACGGAGACCCAGGAGGAGCCGCGGGGCTCCATCGCGGACCAGCCCGACGAGGCGACCATCCGCGAGCGCCTGCGGGGGGTAATCGAGGCGCTCGCCGACCGCTACGACTTCGACTCGGCGTTCGAGACGGAGACGTACGTCGAGCTGGTTCGCGCGTTCTACGACGACGGGTCCGACGAGGCGATCGCCGACAAGTTGGGGGTCTCGGTCGAAGACGTGTTCCGCGCACGCATGGATCTGCACCTGTTCCGGGAGGCAGACACGGCGGCGCCGTTCGACATCTGCGAGCTGCGACGCCGCCGCGAGGAGCGCGACGCGACGCTCGCCGCGGAGTTGGGCGTCGACGAGGCGACGCTGGCTCGCTACCGCCGCGTCGTCGACGCCCAGGACGCCGCCCGGGCCGCGAACCACCGCTACCAGACCGAGTTCGACGAGATACTCACCGACGACGCCATCTCGGGGTCGCTCACCGAGTCCGTCACCGACGACGGCCTCGACGAAGCCGCCGAGGACATCGAGACCGACGTGTCGTTCTGAGTAGCGGCCTCGTACTCGACCGTTCTCGCTCACCGACCGGTCGACGGTTCCGACCAGTGCCACCGAGGGTTTATCACCGAGAGCGGGGCCACCGCCGCTCATGCACACGTTTCGCGACGTGGCGACGGCGGCGTACTGCCCGCGGAAGCTCTACTACCGCCACCGCGACCCCGCGGCCGACGAAGACATCCCACAGGAGGTCCGCGCTCGCCGGGATCTGGCCTTTCGGTACCCCGAACTGCTCGACTCCGACCCGGAGATCCAGGCCGCACCGATCGAGGTCACGCCCACGCAGTACCGCTCGCGACTCGGCCGCCTGCGGGCGAGCCTCGACGCCTGGGACGACCTGGTCGACCCCGCCGGCCGCGACGTGTTGCTGGAGGGGCGAGAGTGTCGCGGTATCGCCCACAAGGTCCTGTCGGGCCCGCCGCGGCCGTCGCTGGTGTTCGCGGGCGCCCCGCCCGACCAGGGGGTCTGGGAACCCCAGACCGTCCGGCTGGTCGCCGCCGCGAAGGCGCTGGCCTGGGAGCGCGAAACGACCGTCGAGAGCGCCGTCGCCGAGTACCCCGCCTTCGGCGTCGTCCGCGAGGTCCCGCTCACGACGCGCCGGAAGGCGACCTACCGTTCGGCCGTCCGCACCGCCGACGCCATCGACGGCCCGCCCGCCCGGACCCCGAATCGCGAGAAGTGCTCGCCCTGCGACTACCAGGGTCAGTGCGGCGTGACGACCCGGTCGCTGAAGTCGATGCTGTGAGCGGCTGTGTCGTCGGTCCCAGCGGATCAGCGGCGAGCGTATCGAAGCGGTTCGACCCCCTGGTTTCGGGTCGAACTACTCGGCGTCCGCGTGCTCGGAGAGCCACGCCTCGATCGCGTCGGCCATCGCGCCGCGGCGGTGGATCTCGCCGGCCGCCACGTCGACGACGGTGCTCTCCATCCCGTCGGTTCGGCCGCCGTCGAGCACCGCGCTCACCCGTTCGCGGACCTCGTCGCTCAGCTCCGAGACCGCTCGGACGCTCCCCGTGCCCGAGAGATTGGCGCTCGTCGCCGTGACGGGCACGTCGGCCGCCTCGAACAGGTCGAGCGCCAGTTCGTGGTCGGGGACGCGGACGCCCACTCGCTCGCGGCCGGCGGTCAGCACGTCGGGGACGACCTCGCGACGCTGGACGACGACGGTGACCGGCCCGGGCAGGAACGCCCGCATGAATCGCAGTTCCCGCTCGGTCGGGTCGACGTACTCGGTGGCCCGTTCGACGCTCGGAACCCCCAGCGAGACGGGTTTGTCGCGGTCGCGACCTTTCGCGTCGAAGACCCGCTCGACCGCGTCGGCGTCGACGGCGTTGGCGCCCATGCCGTAGACGGTCTCGGTCGGGTAGACCACGAGGTCGCCGGCTTCGATCGCTCGTGCGGCCCGCTCCACGTCGCTCATTACCGGTGGTCGGTCACTCGACGGCAAAAGCGTGACGCGACTCGCTCGCTGGCGGTTCACCGGCGAGCCCGATCAGTGCTCCCTTACCGGGGCGCGCCCCTACCCGGGGTATGGACGATTCAGCGGACGCGACGAAAGTCGAGTGGCGCGAGTGGGGCGAGGACGCCTTCGCGACCGCCGAGCGGGCGGGCAAACCCGTCCTCCTGTCGCTGTGGGCGCCCTGGAGCGAGGACTGCCGAGAGATGGACGAGACGACCTACTCCGAGCCCCGGATCGCCGCGAACGTCAACGACGGGTTCGTGCCGGTGCGGGTGAACGTCGACCGACGCCCGCGCGTCCGCGACCGCTACAACATGGGCGGGTTCCCCTCGACGGTGTTCACGACGCCCGACGGGGAGGTCATCACGGGCGCGACTTTCCTCGGGATCGACGGCTTCCGCGAGATCCTCGACGCGGTCCGGCGCACCTGGGACGGAAAGGGGGCCGACGCGGGGTCGATCCCTCGCCAGCTCGGCGACGCCGACCCGCCGGCGGGGGAGCTGTCGGCCCGCGTCGAGGAGCACATGGTCGAGCAGTTGCTCGCGGCGTACGACGAGGAGTTCGGCGGGTGGGGAACGGACGTCAAGTTCCCGCTGCCCCGCACTATCGAGTTCGCGCTGGTGCGGGCGCGCGACCAGGCGACGCGGACGCTCGAAGCGGTCCGTACGCGGCTGTTCGACACCTACGACGGCGGGTTCTACCGCTTCTCGCACAACCGCAACTGGGGGTCGCCCCAGCGGGAGAAGCTCGTCGACGAGAACGCGGCGCTCGTGCGGGCGTTCGCCCACGGCTACCGCTACACCGGCGAGGAAGCGTACCGCGAGACCGCCGAGGACGCCGTCGAGTACCTGACGACGGACCTGTGGACCGGCGACGCCTTCGCGGCGAGCCAGGGCGGCGACGACGCCTACTACCGCCAGGAGGCGACCGAGCGCGAGGATTCGGCAGCGCCGCCGGTCGACGAGACGGTGTTCGCCGGTCACAACGGCGTCGCCGTCGACGGGCTGCTCACCCTGGCGGCGTACACCGACGACGAACGCGCACGCCGCTACGCCGAGCGCGCCCGCGACCACGTCCTCGCCGAGCTGGTCGGCGAGGACGGCGCCGTCGTCCACTTCGGCGACCCCGAGACGGGGGCAGTGGGCGAAGCCGGGCTCCTCGCGTCCCAGGCCCGCGTCCTGTCGGGGCTGACGACGAGCGCGTCGGTGCTGGGCGAACCGGGGCCGATGGAAGCGGTGGCCGACTACGCGATCGACAGCTTGCAGGGCGAGGCGGGGGCGTTTCGCGACGGCCCGGGCGAGGGCGCGGGCCTGCTCGACCGTCCGCTGTATCCCCTGGACACGAACGTCGATATGGCCGACGCGCTGGTCGAGACCTGGCTGCTGACCGACGACGACCGGTATCGCGCGGCCGCCGAAGGCGCCCTGTCGGCGTTCGCCGGCGCGACCGACCGGATGGGCGTCGAGGTAGCGACCTACGCCTCTGCCGTCGCCCGCCTGCGGGACCCGCGGGTCGTCGCCGTCGGGAGCGGGGCCGGGAGCGACCTCCACCGCGCCGCGCTCCGACTGGCCGACCACGAGACCGTCGTCGCGCCCGCCGACGGCCGCGCCGACGACGGCGAGGCGGTCGTCCTCGCCGACGGCGACGACGAAGCCCGCGCGAGTACCCCCGACGAACTCGAATCGGTGCTGACTGGCTGACACCGGGAGCCGGCCGGCGGCGGCGGGGACCGAACGGAAGGGTACCGGCGATCGGACCGGAGTCGACACCGGCGACAGGTCGTAAATTCACCTGTTGTTTTTTGTTTGCTCGGGGCCAGGGTGGGGTAATGGCGAGTCTGAGAGACCTGGGCCTCTCGGAGTACGAGGCGCGGGCCTACCGCGCCCTGCTGGAAGCGGGGCCCACGACGGCGAAGGAGCTTTCGCGGGCGAGCGACGTGCCGATGGGCCGGATCTACGACGTGCTCAACAGCCTGGAGACCCAGAGCCTGGCGCGCAGTCAGACGGCGAGTCGACCGAAGAAGTACGTCGCCGTCGAGTCGGATACGGCGCTGGACCGGCTGCTGGACACGAAAAAGCGCGAGCTCGAACAGCAGGTCGAGCAGTACGAGGACATCGTCGACGATCTGACCGACGAACTCGACGGGGCAGACCCCGTCGAGGAGCCGTTCTGGACGGCCAGCGTCGGGCCGCGTGAGGCGCTGGATCTGCTGGTCGAGCGGCTCACGGCGGCCGACGAGCGGATCGTCGTCGTCGCGTCGGCCCCGGTCCAGCAGTTCGACATGGACGACGTGGCCGCCCGCGTCACCGCCGCGCTGGAGGACGCCCTGGAGCGAGGCGTCTCGGTGTCGGTGCTGCTCACGCCGGAGATGGTCGATGCGCTCCCGGAGGCGGTCGGCGAGCGCTACCGCGAGGCGCTCCAGCCCCACGACCACTTCGAGACGCGGACGAGCGCGAACGTCACGGGGACCTTCGAGATCGTCGACGACACGGAGGTCTGCATCGAAGTCCCTCACCCGCTCACCGAGGACGAGACGCTGGCGGTCATCGACCTCAAGGACCCCGAGTTCGCGGCCGACATCGCCGCCGAGTTCGCGCCCCGGTGGGAGGAGGCCCGTCGGTTACGGCTCTGAACCGGATGCTGTCGGTCGGCTGCGGCGCGGGGCGGATTCTGTCGGGACTGTAACCAATCCTTAAGTCGCTCGCCGCCGCGAGACGGGACACATGCGGCTACTGCACACCGCGGATCTCCACCTCGGGCGCGGCGGCGAACGGTCGCTGGACGCGCTCGACGCCCTCCTGGCGGCGGCCGAGCGCGAGGAGGTCGACGCGCTGACCGTCGGCGGCGACTGCTTCGACTCCGCGGCCGACGCCGACGAACTCCGCCCCGAGTTGCGCGAGCGGTTCACCGACAACGACTTCGACGTGCTGGTCGTCCCCGGCAACCACGACGCCGCGGTCTTCGACGGCAACGTCGAGTTCGGGTCGGACTTCCGGGCGCTCGCAACCGACCCCGTCGAGGTGGCGACCGTCGGCGACGGCGAGGTCGTCGGCGTTCCCTCCCGCGACCGGCTGGGCGAGGAGCTCTTTTTCGACCTGCGCGACCGCGCCCACGAGGACGCGATTCTCTGCCTGCACTGCACGCTCGACGCCGGGTTCGGCACGGGCGCGACCGGCGACGAGGCCGAACCCACGTCCTGTCCGGTCCAGACGGAGACGCTGGGCGAACTCGGCTACGAGTTCGTCCTCGCGGGCCACGTCCACAGCGAGCTCTACCAGCGGAAACTCCCCAACGGCGGCCTCTTTATCTATCCCGGCTCGCCCGTCTCCCACTCCCGGGCCGAGACCGGCCGGCGCCACGCCGTCGTCGTCGACACCGACGACGCCAACGTCCAGCCGGTCGCGCTCGACACCTTCTACCGCGACCGCTTCACCGCGACCGTCGCACCCGGCGACGCCTACGACGCCATCGAGCGCGTCGAGGGGTGGATCGACGGCCAGGAGACCGACCGGAGCGACCTCGAAGTCCGCGTCGACGGCTTCACCGAACTCGACGAGTCGACCTTCGACGAGCGCCTCCACGCCGCCGCTGGCCCGGCGACGGTGGTCAACGAGACTCGCGGCGTCGCGGCCGTCCTCGACCACCCCATCTACGCCGACTTCGTCGACCGGCTCGACGACCTCGATCTCGACGACTTCGACCGCGTCGACGACCGCGAGGCGGTCGAGGAGCGACTCGTCGAGACGCTCGCCGAACTGCTCTCGGCCGGCGAGGTGACACACGCGTGAAACTGCGCGAGGTCCACGTCGACCGCTACGGGCCGCTCCGGGAGACGCTGCAGTTCGGCGACGCCCACGTCGTCTACGGCCCCAACGAGTCCGGGAAGACGCTGCTCGTCGAGTCGCTGCTGCGGTCGCTGACGGGCGACCGCCGGGTCGCCGGGTCGCGGATCGACGAGCGCCCAGAGGGGTACGTCGTCCTCGACGGCGAGGGCGGCCGGTTCGACCTCGCCGACGGGGAGACGCTGCTCGACCGGTACGCCGAGCGGTACAACTTCGAGCTGACGCCCGCGGGGTTCCGCAACGTGTTCGTCGTCAGCGACGGCGACCTGCGGCTGCTCGACGAGCGCGAGTTCTACCGCCGGGTGACCGACCGCGTCGTCGGCATCTGGACCGGCGACATCGAGACGGTCCGCGACCGGGCCCTCGAACGCGGTCGCCTGACCCGCGGAGACCGGGCCCTCGCCGCGGGCCGCGACGACGCGGCCGAGCAACACGACCTGGCGACGGACCTGCTCGCCGACGTGGAGGCGTACCTCGACGAAGCCGACGCCGCGGAGCTCGACGCCGCCGAACTGGCGTGCTACGAGGCCGCCCGCCAGCGGCGCGACGCCGAGGCCGAGGTCGAGGCGCTGGAGGCCGCGAAGGCTCGCGAGGACTACGAGCAACTGGTCAAGACGAAGGGGTCGCTGGAGCGCAGCCTCGACGAGCGCGCCGAGCTCCCCGACGAGCGCGAGCTCGACGAGCTGGCCGAGCGGCTCGACGAGCTGGCGACCGGGAGCGAGGACGAACTGCAGCGGCGCGCGGCGTGGTACCGACGAGCGACGCTCGCGGCGCTGCTCGCCGGCGTCGTCGCGGGCGCGGCGCCGCTGGGACTCGGGATCCGCGAGCCGCGGCTGGTCGCCGCCGGTCCCGCCGCGTTCGGCGTCGTCGCCCTCGTCGCGCTCGCGGCCTACCGGTCGGCGAGCAACGCCGTCGTCCGGCTGGAACGCGACCGCGAGGCCATCGTCGAACGGGCCTCCGAGGTCGGCATCGACGCCTACGACCCGCCGGCGGTCCGCGGGGCCATCGCCGACTACCGGGAGGAACACGACAACCACGCGGAGGTCATCCGGGGCAACACCGAGGTCCTGCGGCAGTGGCTCGACATCGACGCCGAGGCGCCGCGCGAAGTCGTCGTCGAAGCCGGGGACGCGCTGGAGGCCCGGCGAGCCGAGATCGACTTCGGCGCCGACCGCGAGTTCACGGAGGAGACGCTCGAGGACGCCCGCGAACGCGCCGACGAAGCCGCCGAACGCGAGGCCGAGCGACGGGAGACGCTCCGCGGGCACCGCCGACAGCTGGAGCGGTTCGGCGAGCGCGCCGGCGGCGTCCGCTTCGAGGCGTTCACCGGCGAGCCGCTCGATCTCACCGTCGCCAACCTCGGCGCGCTGGGAGAGCTGGCCGACCGCCTGCGCGAGGTCGTCGCCGCCATCGAGACCGACGCCGACGTCTCGCGGGCCGCGGCGACGGTGCTCGACCGGATGGCCGAATCGGAGCACGAGAAGATGACGACGCTGTTCGCCGACGGCGAGGCCGCAGACGTGTTCCGGCGGGTGACCGACGACCGCTACGTCGACGTGGGCCTGACCGACGACTCCCGGCTGGCCGTCGAGCTGGCGAGCGGCGAGCGGCTCTCGCCCGCCGATCTCTCGCGCGGGGCGCGCGACCAGCTGTATCTCGCCGTCCGCGTCGCGCTCGGTCGCCGCCTCATGGAGGGTCGCGACGGCTTCTTCCTCATGGACGACGCGTTCCTGTCGGCCGACCCCCAGCGGCTCGAACGGCAGGCCGAGGTGCTCGGCGACCTGGTCGAGTCGGGCTGGCAGGTGGTGTACCTGACTTGCAAGCCCGACGCCCGCGACGCGCTGGCCGACGCGGCCGACGCGGACGTGACGGAGCTGACGACGCTGTGACGGGGTTTCGGGTGCGGGTCGAACGGCCGCCGCGGCGGTAATCGAGAAGTCGGCGGACCGGACCGGGTCATACGGATTCTTGTACGCGTTTGCCGGGCCGACCGCACGCAGTCGTGCGATCGACCGGTGCGTAGCCCATCTCGGTCAGCGCGTCGGCGACTTCCCGACCGGTGAACGTCGAGCGCGACACGCTACTCCTCGGAGTCGAACCACTGCGCGTCGGGTTCTCGCGGTTCGTCTGGGACTGATTCTGGGTCGATACCCGGACCTTCGAGGTCCTCGTCGGTGACGGGGCGACCTGCATCGCCTCGTGGAGCGCGACCGCCTCGTCGAGCATCTCCAGCGCCTCGTCGCGCGATTTACCCTGGCTCGCGACGCCGGTCTCCACGTCTCTCGCGACCCAGGAATCGCCCTCCCGCCAGAGGTGGACCCCGTCGTTCCGCTCGTCCTCGCCGGATCGCGACGTGCTTGCCATCACGAGGAGATAGGTCGATATCCCGGAAAAACGTTCGGACGAGATCGCTACGCCGTCGCGATCTGAACGCTCACTCGTGGTTCGTCAGGCACTTCGAGAGCCCGATCAGTTCGACCGGCTCGGAGTTGTCCGGCGAGTAGACGACCTTCTGGCCCTTCTCCATGTAAGGGACCTTCTGCTCCAGATTGGCGGGGATGTTGACGGCGGAGATGGCGTCGTCGTCGCCGAGGTTGAGGACGACCGTCGAGTTGATCTGCTTGAACACCGGGTCGGCGATGTCCTGGGGGTCCTGGGTGATGAGAAAGAGGCCGAGCCGCTCTTTGCGGCCCTGTTTGGCGGCCTCGGTGAACTTGCCGATGATCTGCTCGCCCTGGACGCTGTCGACCTCCGAGAGGAAGTTGTGGGCCTCGTCGAGGCCCAGGACCAGCGGCGTGTTCTTGATGCGCTCGTAGTCGGGATCGTTCGAGAGCTTCTGGTCGACGATGAGCGCCGCGAGCGCGAGGACCACCGTGACGGTGGTCCGGGAGTTGTTGATGTGGTAGGTCGGGACGACGGAGATACCGCCCGCGCGGACGAACTCGTGGACCCGCTCGGTGATCGGGCGGGCGTCCTGGTCGAAGATGCCGTCGAAGCCCAGCGCGCGGCGCTTGACCGCGTTGAAGGTGGCTTCGTGGACCCGCCCGGTCTCGTCGAGCTCCTCCCGCAGGGCGGGGTCGTCGAGGAACGCCTTGAACTGCTGGTAGGTGCCGTCGGCCCCGTAGTCCCGGGCGAAGCGGTTGAGGAGCAGCTGGAGGGCGTTGTACTGGTTGCCGTTTAGATTGGCGCCGGCGATGAGCCAGGGGTTGTCCTGGACCATCGAGAAGGGGATGGTGAACTCGACCTGCTCGGCGCGGTGGTCGCCCGTGGCGTAGGTGGCTCCCTGGACCTTCGGGACGAAGGCGATGGTGTCGTCGACGCCGCCGTAGGCGATGCCCTCGCGTTCGAGCCGGCGGGCGAACTCGCTATCGAGGTCGGGGTTGTCGTCGTGCATCTGGGCGTACTCGTCCTGGGGGTCGAACATGACGAGTCCGGGCGACACGTCACGAGACCCGTCCTCGACGGGGTAAGTGCGGTCGTCGGCGAGGTACTGCCGGAGGACGTTCTTGGCGCTGTGGGTCTTGCCCGACCCCGTGCCGCCGGCGACGAGCGTGTGGCGGAAGACGAGGGGGTCGCCGTCCTCGTAGTCGTCTTTCAGCCGGTAGTCGATGTGGGGCGGGTCGGCGGCGGTCTTCACTTTCTCCCCGCCCACGGAGAGGTGGCCGAGGAAGACGCCGTCCTCGGGGATCTTGAGGCCGGTCTTGATCTCGGATTTGTCGGTCGCCTCGCGGACGACCGTCTCGGGTTTGGGGACGCGGTCGGTCATCCGGCGCTTGAGCTCGCCGTCCTCGGAGTACAGCACCGCGACGGGGTCGAGCGTGGCGACGAACTTGAAGTCCTGTTCGTCGATGTCGCCCCTGCGCATCGCGCGGCGGGCGTGGATCTCGGTGGCGTCGTCCGCGCGGAACTCCTGGGCGTACTCCAGGGCGGTGATCCGACAGAACAGCCGCTCGTCGTCCTGGTAGGGGACGAGCAGGTACTTCCCGATGCGCACGTCCGAGCGGTTCTTCACGGTGACGTACGCCCGCAGTTCCGTCTCCTCGCCGTCCTCGCTGATTCGCAGCCCCTCCGTCGCGGAGACGACGCCGACGCCGTGGTCCTCGCCGGCGGGCGTCACGTCCATCGACTCGAAGTCGCCGTCATCGTCGGCACCGGTGTCGACCGCCGCGGCCGCCGCGTTCGCCCCGTCGTCACCCTCGTCGTCGTCGCTTCCGTCGAAGTCAGTGAAATCCCCGAGATCGGACATACCCGCCACCTCGTACTGCGAGGACATGGGTCTTGCCCACCGCCTCGTTTCGGGGCCACTGCGCCCGCTGTCGACCGCGGCCCGCTCGGTCAGCCGTTCGTCCGCGCCGGGTCGACCGGAGACGACGACTCGACACGCATCCGGAGCGGAACGAGGTTCGCCGGCTCACGACGGAGCGGGCCACGATTCGAGGGGACTCGCCGCGACCCAGGGGTCCGACCGCCAGGGCATCGACGCGGCGGCGAGGCCGCCGTCCGGGTCGCGGGTGACGAAGCCGGCGGCGACCAGCCTCGGCACGTGCGTGTGCGTCAACGAGAGTTCGACGACTTCGGTGACGGAGGCGGGCACCGCGGTCGGTGCGACGCCGCGCTCGTGGGCGGCCACGACGGCGGCCAGGTCCCGCTCGCGCGCGGGGCCGTCGGCGAGCAGCTCGTGGAGGACGACCTGGCGTCGCTCGCTCGCCAGCGCGGCGAGCGTCGCGTCGTAGGCCGGGTCCGGGTGGTCGGCGACCAGGCGGGCGGCCCACTCGCGGTCGAACGGTGTGTCCGAGGGGGCCGCGACCAGCCCGGACTCGGGGTCGAAGGTGATCCCACCGGCCTCGGCCAGCGTCGGGAGGTGAACGTGGTGGAGCGCGGTCCGCAGCTCCGCCCGGTCGACCGTCGCGTCGGATCCCCCCGTGTCGGGATCCGTCTCGATCCGACGCTCGGCGAGCGTCGCGGCCAGCTCCCCCACGGTCGCGGTCGCGCCGCTGTCGACCAGCTCGGCGAGCGCCGCTCGCCGCGTCGCGTCGGCCAGCGCGTCCAGTACGACCGGCGACGCAGTGGGGATCGCCATCGTGTGTCTCCCCCCGTCCGGCTCCGGCATAAACCGTTCCCAGCTTTTTCAACTGCTGATGCTACATCGCTCCATCGAATTGCCGTCCTGCGATCCGGCGGTGTCGTTTCGATATCAAAGCGTGTGAGCGGCGCGGCGTTACAGCGCTTGCTTGTACGCTTCGAGCGTCTCCTCGACGTCGTCGTCGGTGTGGGCGTAGGTGACGAACTGCGCCTCGAACTGGTTCTGCGAGAGGAACACGCCCTGGTCTTTCATCTCGCCCCAGAAGACGCGCCGCCAGCGGTCGGTCTGACCCGCGGCCACGTCGCCGGCGTCTTTCGGGCAGTGCTCGAAGCGCGGGCAGTCGGGACGCTGGGAACAGCCGCCGTCGCAGTGGTTCTCGAAGGTTTCGGGGGCGTCGCGGGTGAACAGGACTTTGAAGATCCCGTCGGTGCCGGCGACGGTGTACTCGGGCGCCTGGTCCTCGACGATCTCTCCCAGGCCGGTCCGGAGCCGCTCGCCCAGGTCGTCGATGTGCTCGTGGACGTCGTGTTCGGCCGCGTAGCGCAGCGATTCGAGGCCGGCGGCCATCGTGACGGGGTGGCCCGAGAAGGTGCCGGCCTGGAACACGTCGCCGGAGGGAGTGAACTGCTCGATCAGCTCGGAGCGGCCGCCGATGGCGCCGACGGGGAAGCCGCCGCCGATGAGCTTTCCGAAGGTCGTGATGTCCGGGTCGATGCCGAACTTGCCCTGGGCGCACTGGAGGCCGCCGACGCGGAAGCCGGTGATCACCTCGTCGAAGATCAGCAGGGCGCCGTTGTCCTCGGTGAGGTCGCGCAGCGTCTCGTGGTAGCCGTCGACCGGTGCGACGACGCCCATGTTGGCGAGGATGGGCTCGACCATGACGGCCGCGATGTCCTCGCCGTGGTCCTCGAAGACCCGGTGGGCGGCCTCCTCGTCGTTGAACGGCACCGCGAGCGTGTGCTCGGCGAAGCTCTCGGGGATGCCCGGGCTGGACGGTTCCACGTCGTCGTACTCGCCGGAGACCAGCGTGGTCTCCTGAGCGCCGTGGTAGCCGCCCTGCATGACGACGATCTTGTCGCGGCCGGTCGCGGCGCGGGCGAGCCGACACGCCGACACCGTGGCTTCGGTGCCGGAGTTGACGAAGCGGATGGACTCGACGCTGGGGACGTGCCGTGTGACGAACTCGGCGTGTTCGACCTCGATCTCGGTTGGGGCGCCGAACATCGGCCCCTCGCTGACCCGCGACTGGACCGCCGACTCGACGGGCTGGGGCAGGTCGTGGCCGTACAGCAGCGGGCCCAGCCCCATCACCCAGTCGACGTAGCGGTTGCCGTCGGCGTCGATCACGTGGCCGCCGTCGCCCCGTTCGACGAAGAAGGGATAGGGCTCGATTGCGGCCCGCACCGAGGAGTTGACGCCGCCGGGCATGACCGACAGCGCGCGATCGTAGAGGTCCCGTGACCGGTCGTGGTTCATACTCCCCGCTTCTCGCTCGTCGCCCAAAGGCGTACCGAGGTGCGTCCACGCTTCCGGTTTCGCTCGCGCCACGCGGCCGAACTCGTTCGTTCCGAGGGCCGGACGGGTTCCGTCTCAACCGGCGGACGGCTTCCGCGTTCGGTAGCTTCTTGGCCCGATAGGTGCTGTCGTGGCTCATGACAACGCGACTCGCGGCGATCGGCCTCGGCGACCTCGGACGGATGCAACTCGACGGCGTGACCGCCCACCCCGACGCGGACGTGACGGTCGTCGCCGGTTCCGACGTGGCCGCCGACGCCCGCGAGGCCTTCGCCGCCGAGTACGACGCCCCCGTCTACGCCGACTACGAGGCGATGCTCGACGCCGAGGCGATCGACGCCGTCACCGTCGTCACGCCCCACACGCTCCACTACGAGCAGACCGTCGCCTGCCTGGAGCGCGGGCTGGACGTGCTGCTGGAGAAGCCGATGGTCACCGACACCGGCCACGCCGTCGACCTCGTGAACCGCGCCCGCGAGAGCGGCGCAATCCTCCAGATCGGGTATCAGCGCCACCTCCATCCCGGCTATCGGGCCGTCCGGGAGGCCGTCCTCGACGGCGAGATCGGCGACGTGCACATGGCCGCCTGCTACCTCGCCCAGGGCTGGATCGAGAACACCCGGGGCACCTGGCGCGTCGATCCCGCGCTCTCGGGCGGCGGCCAGCTCAGCGACTCCGGGTCGCACTTGCTCGACGCGCTGCTGTGGACGACCGACTCGCGGGCCCGCGAGGTCGCCGCCGTGATGGACGACCGCGACCACGCCGTCGACGTCAACACCGCCCTGTCGGCGACGCTGGACGGGGCCGACGGGCCGATCACCGCGAGCATCGGCGTCAGCGGTGACGGCACCGGCTTCGAGGAGTCGCTCGTGCTCTGGGGGACCGACGGCCACCTCCAGTTCGAGGGCGGCGGGCTCACCGTCTTCGACGGGAGCGGCGACCCCGACCACCGCGAGTTCGACGCCGGCAGCTACGCCGAACAGACCGCGAAGAAAGTCCTCGCTTTCCTCGACGCCGTCGAGGGCGAGCGCGACAACCCCGTCCCGCCGGAGTTCGGGCTGCGGGTCACCGCGCTCACCGAAGCGGCCTACCGCGCCCGCGAGTCCGGCGAGACCGTCGACGTGACCGAACTCGTCGCCGAGGCCCGCGAAGGGCACGGGGAATAACGTCTCAGCGCACGGTGTCCTCGGTGGGGTTGGGACCGTCACTCGCGGAGTCGCCGGTCGGATCTCCGCCCTCGCCGAGCCGGGAGACGAGGACGGCGCGGAGCGGCCGGGGGCTGTGTTCGCGGACGACCAGTAGCACGTTCGTGGCGAACAGCGCGAAGCCGACGGTCGCGAGCGCGCCAGCGGCGGCCGTGACGGCGATCGAGCGGTCGAAGGCGGTGGCGGCGACGAGGCCGCTCGCGCCGAGGGTGACGCAGGCGAGGTCGGCGACGGCGATCCGGTCGTCGTAGAGGTCGTCGACCATCGGAACCGGCTCGTAGCCCAGGCGGTCGCTGTAGCGGTGGACCCAGACGATGAACGGGACGACGTGGTACAGCGTCCCGAGGACGACGAAGCCGACGACGCCGAAGGCGAGCAGGTGCGGCGG
>Ga0207733_100164_pt1 | contig 62076 bp, 61 predicted proteins | sample A23P3SouthBayCA_FD_187735 | JGI IMG/M metagenome (GOLD analysis project Ga0207733, IMG submission 187735) | Aerobic enrichment media microbial communities from Eden Landing Ponds, California, USA - A23 P3 (SPAdes) | ecosystem: Environmental > Aquatic > Marine > Unclassified | place: Emeryville...
GTCGAACTCGTTGACCAGTTGGTCCAGCCGCTCGACGTCGAAGTCCTTCGCCTTCTTCGGGTTCCGCGCGAAGAAGTAGCGCAGCACCTCCGGCTCGATGAGGTCAAGCACCTCCTGAACGGTGACGACGTGTCCCTCGGAGGAGGAGAGCGACTCGCCGTTGAGCGTGAACCACTCGTACACCATCGGGACGGGCGGCTCGTTCCCGAGCACTTCCCGAGCGATGTCGACGCCGCTGGGCCACGAGCCCTCGGCGTGATCCTTCCCGAACGGCTCGAAGTCGACGCCGAGCACTTCCCACTGAGCGGGCCACTCGAATCGCCACGGGAGCTTCCCCTCGCGGAACGAGGCGACGCCCTCGTGGCCACAGCCCTCCATGAAGCGGTCGCCGGCCTCGATCCCCGAACAGCGGTAGGAGACCTCGCGGGCGTCCACGTCGACATCGCTTACGTCCTGCGTGAGCATGCCGCACTCCGAACACTGCGGCATGAAGGGAACGTAGTCCTCGTCGATCTTGTCCTGATACTCCTCGAGCGTGTCGCGGGCGGCGTCGGCGTTACGCAGGACGCGCTCGACGACCTCGTCGAACGTGCCGTCGGCGTACAGCTCCGTGTTGGACACCATCTCGACGGGGATCCCGAGCGCCTCGGCGTCCGCCGAAAGCAGCGCCGCGAAGTGGGCGGCGTAGGAGTCGTGGCCGTCCCCGAACGGGTCGGGGATGTCCGTGTACGGCTTCCCGAGGTTCTGTCCGAGCGCGCCGGCGTTCACGTCACCCAGTTCCACGACGTTGCCGTCGGTGTCCGCGAGCTTCCGGGGGAGCTTCCGGAGCGCGTCCTTGTCGTCGCTAGTGAACACCTGTCGGACCTCGTGGCCGCGCTCGCGCAGCACCGCGGCGACGAAGTAGCCGCGGATGATCTCGTTGAAGTTGCCGATGTGGGCGATGCCGGAGGGGGAGACGCCGCCCTTGATGACGATCGGCTCCTCGGGGTCACGCGCCTCGACCGCGTCGGCGACCTCGTCGGCCCAGAAGGCGTGGTGCGCGTCGCCGTCGCCCTCGCCGTCGCCGCCGCGGCTCCCGACCGCGTGCGGATCGATGGCTCCGTCCTCGCTGTCGGCGCTCATCGCTGTGCCCAGTAGGTCGGCTCCTCCCCGCCCGCGGGAACCACGTCGGTCCCGGTGTGTTCGCCGCGCAGTACCGCGTTCTCAACGGCCGTCGGGTCGTGTCCGTCGAGGACGACGGTCCGCATTCCGGCGCGCTGGATCAGCTTCGCCGCCAGCAGGTCGACCGGGGCCGAGGCGCCGGCGTCCCGACTCATCGGAACGACGACCTCGACGAGTTCCTCCGGGGTCATCTCGACGAACTGTTCGGCCGCCTCGTCGACGTTCGGGTCGGCGTCGTAGATCCCGTCCGCGCTCGTCGCGTACACGAGCAGGTCCGCGTCGACGTACTCCCCGAGCGCGGCCGCGACCGCGTCGGTGCTCTGGCCGGGTGTGACGCCGCCCATCACGGACACGTCGCCGCGGCGGATGGCGCCGGCCGCCTCGTCGTAGTCGTGAGCCGGCGACGGGTCCACGGCGGATCCGAGCGCCGTGATCAGCAGGCGAGCGTTCACCCGCGTCACGTCGATACCGAGCTGGTCGAGTTGGACCTCGTTGGCGTCCAGTTCCCGCGCGGCACCGATGTAGTCGCGCGCGACGCCGCCGCCGCCGACGACGACCCCCAGCTCACAGCCCTCGCCGACCAGACGCTCGATGGCGTTCGCGTACGCGGCCACCCGCTCCGGATCGAGCTCCGGCGCGAGGACGCTTCCGCCGAGCGACAGGACTACTCTCATTGCACTCGCCTACCTCCGTTTCGCTCTTAAGGCTCCCGGAGCGTCGACGTTTCGGCGGTTTCGACGGCGTGTCACCACGGCTCGCGGTGATCTGTGACTCTACCCCATGACGAGGACAGAATTATACATCAATGAATAGAATCATACGACAATGTCGGAACAGACCGGACCCGCGGCCGACCGGTACGGGTTCGACGGGGTCGCGTTCATCGGGCGGACGGTCGCGGAGTACGAGCGGATGCTCGGGCTCGGAGAGACGGATCTCGACGGCCTGCGGGTGCTGGACTGCCCAGGCGGAGCCTGCGGGTTCACCGCCGGGGCCGTCGCCCGCGGCGCGGACGCGTACGCCGTCGACCCCGTCTACGCGCTCCCGTTCGACGATCTGGCGGCGCGTGGCCGCGATGACGCCACACGGGCGGTCGACGAACTGGACGGCGTCGAGCACCTGTATCGGTGGGAATTCTACGACGATCCCGCGGACCTGGCGACGTACCGGCGGGCGGCGCTCGCTCGCTTCCTCGCCCACCGCCGCGCGGTGCCGGGGCGGTACGTCGCCGCTGCGCTCCCCGACCTCCCGTTCCCCGACGACTCCTTCGACCTCGTCTGCTCGGCGCACTTCCTGTTCCTGTACGCCGACCGCCTCGACCACGGATTCCACCTCGCGGCGCTCCGGGAGCTGTGTCGAGTCGCCCGCGGGGAGGTCCGCGTGTTCCCGCTGCACGACTTCGGCGCCGACCGCTACGGGGCCCTCGACGACCTCCTCCTGGACCTCGAACGCGCGGGGTACGTCCCCGCCGTCGAGTCGGTCCCGTTCGAGTTCCAGCGGGGCGCCGACGCCTGCCTCCGTATCGAGGTGTGATCGGCGTCCGCGACGGCCTTCCCAGCCGATCCGAGGCGAAGGCCTAAGCCGCTCGCTCACTCTCTCTCGGACATGCGTACGCTCTCGCTCGTCGGCCCGGGAACGGCCGACCTCCTCGCGCCGCTGTCGGCCGAACTCGACGGCCGGGTGGCGACCGTTCGGCACGACGACGCCGGCGCGACCGACGCGACGCTCGACGATCATCACGCCGCGGGCCCCGACGACGCCTCCGGCGACGCGAACGCGGCGTATCGCCTCGCCGACGATGGATCCTGGACGGGGTCGGGCACCGACGCGGAGTTCGGGGAGATCCTCGATCGGCTCGCGCCTGAGTTCGACTACGCGCTCGTGGCGGGGTTCTCGAAGCTCCGGCTCCCGACGGTCGTTGTCGGCGACGAGCGCGTCCCCGGCGACGTAGTAGAGCGCGTCGACGACGCGGCCGATCTCGCTCTCGACGGACTGGTCGCCGCCGTGGAGACAAGTGACCCGTACGTCACGTTGGGGACCCTCGTCGAGGAGGCGAAAGCCAGCGAGAACGCCGACCGAGCGGGCGCCATCGCGACGTTCACCGGCCGCGTCCGTGTGAGGGACGCCCTGGACGACGATCCGACGGAGGCGCTGACCTTCGAGAAGTACGAGGGCGTCGCCGCCGAACGGATGGCTCGGATCGAACGGGAACTGGAGGAACGCGACGGTGTACTCGACGTGCGGATGCACCACCGCGTCGGCACCGTCGCCGACGGCGAGGACATCGTCTTCGTCGTCGTGCTCGCGGGGCACCGCACCGAAGCGTTCCGAACCGTCGAGGACGGCATCAACCGGCTCAAGGACGAGGTTCCGATCTTCAAGAAGGAGACCACCGAGTCGGAGGAGTTCTGGGTCCACGAGCGCTCCGAGTGAGTCGGAGCGGTCGTGCGTCGTCCCCGCGCGAGAGCCCGTTCGGGGATTGTTTCTTCTATATTGTTCTGAATATATTGGTGTGTGCCCCCATCGGTACGCCAGCCGATGATCTGGACGAAACGGGTTTATAGAAGAGTATGAACTGTCTAACGGTCTCTCAAACGATCGTAAAACGTTCGGTCAGGTCCTTTCATGGCAGAAATCTCCTGAACGGACTCGAATCACCCCCAACGAACTGGACTTTATATGCCCCCGGACGGCCGTAGGATGAATCGAGGTGACACAATGAGCGCAACCGTACAACCCTCCGACGCCGACCGTGCCTCGACCGACACCCCCTCCAAGGAGGAGCGTCTCGCGACGTTCCTGCGTGAGAAGGCCGAGGACGGCGAGCTTTACTTCAAGAGTAAGTTCATCGCCGAGGAGGTCGGACTCTCGGCGAAAGAGATCGGCGCCCTGATGGTGAAGCTCAAGGACTCCGCCTGCGGGCTCACGATCGAGAAGTGGTCGTACACGTCGGCCACGACCTGGCGCATCGAGCCGGCGAACTGACGAGACGTACCGGACTCCCTGTCGGTCCCAGACTCACGGGTGGTCCCCGTTCCGGTCCCCGACCGTTCCCTTGGCGGTTTTCGACCACATTCACACCGCCGCCCGTCCCGTTCGTCACGTCGCCAACCTGTCCGTCACACCGTCCGGTGGCGCGTCCGGCGCCGAGGACTTATGCCCGTTCGCGGCGAACGTCCGTCGATGAGTGAGGCGGCCGCAGTCGATCCCCCCCGTCCCCCCGAACTCGACGCCGTCTTCCACTGTTCGGAGATCCGGCGCGACGACGATCGGATCCTCTACTACGGGGTCAGCGACGTCGGCGAGCGCGAACTGGTCCGTCATGTCTGGCCCGCGTTTCGGGAGGCCGGCTACGAGGTACAGGTCGTCACCACCGACAGCGGCCTCGACGTCGTGGTAGCCAGTCCCTACTCCGACGGGATCGACGGGATCCCGTGGCTCAACGTCGCGCTGTTGATCGCGACGATGGTTTCGACGCTGCTCGTCGGCGCGGTCGTGTGGTACTACGTCCCCGTCCCGGTGATTCAGGAGAACCCACTGGCCGTGCTACAGGCGTGGCCGTTCACCGCCGCCGTCCTCGGCGTGCTGTTGACGCACGAGCTCGGCCACTACGCGCTGGGTCGCTACCACGGCGTCGACGTGTCGCTCCCGTACGTGATCCCGTTCATCCTCCCGTTCGGAACGATGGGCGCGATCATCCGCATGCGTGGGCAGATGCCCGACCGGGAGGCGCTGTTCGACATCGGCGTCGCCGGCCCGCTCGCCGGGCTCGCCGCCACGATCGTCGTCACGGTGGTCGGGCTCCTGCTGGGTCCGTTCACGGTTCCGCAGTCGGTGCTCGGCGGCGGGCAGGTCATCGTCTTCAACAACCCGCCGCTGTTGGACCTCATCGCAGCCGCGCTGAACCAGCCGACGGGGTACACCGACCCGACGAAGACGGCCCACCCGGTGATCATGGGTGCGTGGGTCGGGATGTTCTTCACCGTCCTCAATCTCCTCCCGGTCGGACAGCTCGACGGGGGACACATCGTCCGCGCGATGGTTGGACGGCGTCAGGAGACGCTCGCGGCGTTCGTGCCCACCGCGCTGTTCGGCATCTCCGCGTACCTCTACTTCGTTCGCGACCTCGGGCTCAACGAGTCGGTCGGACTGTGGGCGTTCTGGGGACTGTTCTCGGCGTTCATCGCCTACCGCGGCCCTGCGGATCCCATCGACGACTCGTCGCTCGGCCCGAAGCGCATCGCCGTCGGCGTGCTCACGTTCGCGCTGGGGCTGCTGTGCTTCATGCTCGTCCCGATCCAGGTGACGACCCTCTGAACGCGCCCGTCGGCGGCGTCCCTCCGTTCAGTGCCCGCCGTGGCCGTAGCCCCGGTCCGGAAGCGGCTCGCCGTCCATCCTGATCCCGTCCCAGGTCACGTTCCCGATCACGGCCATCGGCGTCGGCGAGGCCGCCCGCGCCGCCTCCACGTCGTCGCTCGCGAGCGTGAACACGAGTTCGAAGTCCTCGCCGAAGAACAGCGCCGCCTCTCGACGCCGCCCGGGATCGTCGAACCCCTCGCGAACGGCGTCGGCGACGGGGACGTACGACTCGGTGATGTCCATCCCGAGGTCGCTCACGTCGCTCGCCTCGACGAGCTGGTGCAGCGACCGTGCGAGCCCGTCGCTGGAGTCCATCATCGCCGTCGCGTAGGGCCGGAGGGCGACCCCGGCGGCGACGCGAGGGGTGAACCTGAACAGCTCGTTTCCACGCTCGGCATCGCCGGTCTCGAACGCGCGGACCGCGGCGGCGCTCCGGCCGAGCGCGCCGGTCACGCACACCGCGTCGCCGCGCTCGGCGCCGCCGCGTCGGATCGGGTCGTCGGTCCGCCCGAGCGCGGTCGTCGCGACGGTGAACTCGTCGTGGCTGTCGAGGTCGCCGCCGACGTACTCGCCGCCGACCGCCTCGCATACCTCCCGGGCGCCGCGCACGAACTCGTGGACCTCGTCGGGATCGAACCGCGGCGCCCCGTAGGCCGCGACGGCGGCCTCCGCGTCGGCGCCCATCGCCGCTACGTCCGACAGCGAGGCGCCGACGGCCCGCCACCCGGCGGTGTAGCGGTCGACGCCGGCGGGGAAGTCGGTCGTCTCGTGAAGCATGTCCGTCGTGAGTACCCTGTCACCGACGACGGCACAGTCGTCGCCCGCGCCCGGGAGTGTGTCGGCCAACCGGGCGAGCGCCTCGCGTTCGTCCATCGATGTCCCGTTTCCGCGCCGACACCTACGGTGTTTCCCTTCGGGGAGCCGACCCGGTCGGGTTCGCGCGGATCGAGCCACCGCCCGGCGGCTGTTCGCCCGCGGTTCCGGAGGCTTGAAGCGGCCGCCCGGCGAGCGTCCGGGTATGGATTCGGACCAGCTACGCGCCACCGTCGTGGGGTTTCTCGGCGCGTTCGCGGTCCTCGGCGTGCTCCTGTATCTCGTCGGCGTGGGCGACCTCCTCGACGTGCTCCGGGCCGCCTCGATCGAGACGGTCGTGCTCGTCGTGTTCGTCACGCTCGGGTGGCTCGTCGCCTGGTCGATCGCGCTCAGAACCGTGCTCGGCGTGCTCGGCATCCGGCTGTCGGTCGGTCGGTCGTTCCTCGTGTTCAACGGCGCGATGTTCTCGAACAACGTCACGCCGTTCGGCCAGGCGGGGGGCGAACCCGTCACCGCGCTGCTCATCGCGAAGGTGGCCGACACGGAGTACGAGCGCGGCCTCGCGGCCATCGCCAGCGTCGACACGCTCAACTTCGTTCCCTCGATCACGCTCGCGCTCGTCGGCGCGGCCTACTTCGCCACCGAGACGACGTTCGGCACCCGCCTCCGACTGGCGACGGGGGTCGTCGTCGCGCTCGCGTTGGTCGTCCCCGGACTCGTCTATCTCGGGTGGCGAAACCGGTACGCGCTCGAGACACGCGTCGTCGGTGTCGTCGTCCCGCTGATCCGCCGGGTCGCCGGGTTCCTCCCGGTGTTCTCCGCGCCGACCGAGGAGTCGGTCGAGTCCCGGATCGGCCACTTCTTCGGCGCCATCGAGCGCGTCGCCACCGACCGGACGGGCATCGCGCTCGCGCTCGCGGCGTCGACGGTCGGCTGGGTCCTCCAGATGGTCGCCCTCTATCTCGCGTTCATCGCTATCGACCAGCCCGTCCCCTTCTCTGCGATGCTGTTCGTCGTGCCGATGGGCGCGATCGCGGGCGTCACGCCCCTGCCGGGCGGTGCGGGCGGCATCGAGGCGGTGCTCGTCGCCGTGCTCGCGGCGCTCCCGTCGGTCTCCGTCCCCGCGACGGCGGCGCTGGGCGCCGTCGTCATCTACCGGGGCGCGGTCTACTGGGTGCCGGTGATCATCGGCGGGACGGTCGTGAGCGTGATCGGCGTCGACAGCGTCGGGTAGTCGCTGATCGATCGGTCGCGGATCGAAACCGGTCGCGGATCGACGAACGATGCCCCGGAGTCGCCTCGGCACGACCGCGGGGACGCCTCACACGCGAGGGGTGATACGACGGCTTTAAACGGAACGGCGGTGAAATCGCCCGTATGGTTACCCTCTACGACGTCCCGGCGGCGGACCTCAACGACGAGGTCGCCGTTCGACTGGAGGATCGCATCGAGCAGCCGGAGTGGGTGCAGTTCACCAAGTCCGGACAGAGCCGAGACCTCCCGCCCCAGCAGGAGGACTTCTGGTTCCGCCGTGCGGCCTCGCTCCTGCGCAAGGTCGCCGACCGCGGGCCCGTCGGCGTCGAGCGCCTCGCCACCGAGTACGGCGGCGCCAAGCGCGGCTCGAACCGCTACGTCGTCTCCCCCCCGAACCACGAGGGCGGCTCCCGGAAGATCATCCGCGTCGCGCTCCAGCAGCTGGAGGAGGAGGGACTCGTCGAGACCGCACAGGGCGAGGGTCGCCGGGTCACCGACGACGGTCGCTCGTTCCTCGACGAGGTCGCCGGCGACGTGCTCGAGGAGCTCGACCGCCCCGAACTCGAGCGCTACGCGTAACCGACCGGACACGCGGACGAGTTCTCCGATCTTCGGGTCGCCAGCGACGGCGTCGTCGCCGATCCCTCGCCGGACACGGCCGTGCTCTCGGCACCCACAATCGTTTTGACCGCTCGGCGGCAACCTCAACTCGACATGAGCGAGACCCCCGACGACGAGCGACTGGAGGAGCTGCGCGAGCAGAAGATGCAGGAGCTGCAGGAGCAGGCACAGGGACAGGGTCAGGGAGACGCGGAGACGCAGCAGGCCGCCCAAGAGCAGGCGGAGCGCCAGCAGGAGGCGATGCTGAAGCAGTACCTCACCGACGGCGCGCGCCAGCGGCTCAACGCCGTCGAGATGAGCAAGCCGGAGTTCGCCGCGAAGGTGAAACAGCAGGTCACGGCGCTGGCGCGCAGCGGCCGAGTGAACGGCCGCATCGACGAGGACCAGATGAAGGAGCTGCTGCGCGAACTGCAGCCGGACCAGAAGAGCTTCGACATCCGCCGCCGCTGACGCACGCGTGGACCTCGCGCTCTGCTACAGCGGCGGGAAGGACTCCTCGCTCGCCGCGCTCGTCCTCGACCGCTTCTACGACGTGACGCTCGTCACCGCCCACTTCGGCGTGACCAACGACCACGAGCACGCCCGCCGGGCCGCCGAGGCGCTCGGCTTCCCGTTCGACACCCACGACCTCGACCGCGAGGTCGCCCTGGAGGCCGTCGAAACGATGCGCGCGGACGGCTTCCCCCGCAACGGGATCCAGCGGGTCCACGAACACGCGCTGGAGTCGGTCGCCTCCCGCGACGTGGACGCCGTCGCCGACGGCACCCGCCGCGACGACCGCGTCCCCTCGGTCTCTCGGGCGTTCGCCCAATCGCTGGAGGACCGCCACGGCGTCGACTACATCTCGCCCCTCTCCGGGTTCGGTCGCGGCGCCGTCGACCGCCTCGTCGACGCCACGCTCGACGTGGAGTCGGGGCCCTCCGAGGAGGTTCCCAAGGCCGACTACGAGGGCGAACTCCGCGCCCTGCTCCGCGAGGAGGCCGGCGACGACGCGGTCGCCGAGGTGTTCCCCGAGCACGAACAGACGTACGTCCGCGGGACGCGCTGACGGGTAAACGGCGGGGTTATCACGCCGCCGGGTCGACTCCGCGCCGTGTCCGCACTCGTCTCCCCAGGCATCGCCGTCGCCGTCGCGGCGGCGGTGCTGTGGGGCGTCTATCTCTTCGCGCTGAAACGCTACGTCTCGGGCGTCCCCGCCACGGTGCTCACCGTCCTCGTCAACGTCTGCGCGCTGGCGTGGTACGCGCCCGTCGCCAGCACCCGGCTGTCGGCCGACGCGCTCCCGGACCCGGCGACCCTCGGCGCGCCCGCGGTGCTCGCGCTCGTCGGCGCGGTGCTCGGCGTCGGCGTCGGCTTCGTCCTGTTCGTGAACGCGCTCGCGCTGGGCGAGGTGTCGTACGTCACGCCGATCAACAAGGTCGTCCCCGTGTTCGTGCTCCCGCTGGAGCTGCTCCTCCTCGGCGCCGACCTCCCGGCGCTGGCGTTCGCGGGCGTCGCCGTCGTCACCGCGGCGGTGTACGTCGCGAACTACCGCGGCGGCGACCCGCTCGAACCGATCCGGCGGGCGGTCTCCGCGCGTCCCGCACAACTCGCGTTGCTGTCGGCGGTCGCGTACGCCGTCGGCGACGTCTCCAAGCGCGCCGTCCTCGACCGCGTCGGCCTCCCGCCCGAGGCGCTCGTCGTCCTCGTTCTCGGGGGGGTGTTGCTCGTCCTCCTCCCGCTGGCCGTCCGCGACTGGCGCGGTCCGCGCTCGTGGGAGACGCCGGCGCCGACGTTCCTCGCGCTGGGACTGCTCGTCGCGACGGCCGAACACCTCACGAGCGTCGCGTTCGCGGCCCTCCCCGCGAGCATCGCCTCGCCGGTGGTCAACACGCAGGCGGTCGTCGCGGTCGTGCTCGGCGGCGTGCTCCTCGGGGAGCGCCGGCTCGGCGCCCGCCTCGTCGCGGCCGCGCTCGCGGTGGTCGGCGTCGGGCTGTTGGCCGTGTGAGCGCGGCGCGACCCCGACCGCGACGGCGAACCACGGGGTTAAACTCCCGGACGCGCGAGGTACCCGGTAATGCCTACGTACGAGCGCCTGAAGGGGTTCCGCGACTTCTACCCCCCCGAGATGGCCGTCCGCCGCGAGGTGACCGACACGCTGGAGTCGGTGGCGCGCGGCTACGGCTTCCGCGAGATCGACACGCCCAGACTGGAGCCGGCGGAGATGTGGACCGACAAGTCCGGCGACGACATCGTCGAGGAGCTGTACGCCTTCGAGGACCACGGCGGCCGCCACGTCACGCTCGCGCCGGAGCTGACGCCGACGGTCGCGCGGATGTACGCCGCGAAGGCCCAGGAGCTGTCCAAGCCGGTGAAGTGGTTCTCGACGCGCCCGTTCTGGCGCTACGAGGCCGTCCAGCAGGGCCGCTTCCGCGAGTTCTCTCAGACGAACATCGACGTCTTCGGGTCGGCCGAGCCCGCCGCGGACGCCGAGGTGCTCGCAACGGCAGCCGACGCGCTGATCGAACTCGGTCTGTCGGCCGACGACTTCGAGTTCCGCGTCAGCCACCGCGACATCCTCGGGTCGCTGCTGCGCTCGTTCGGCGACGACGTGGACGTGCGCGCGGCGATCCGCGCGGTCGACAAGTCCGAGAAGGTCGGGGAGAACGAGTACCTCGACCTGCTCAACGACGCGGGACTGGGCTTCGACGAGGCGCGCGAGTTCGACGACCTGCTCGGCGTCGACGACCCCGCCGACCTCGACGAGCTCACCGACTTCGCGCCCGACGCCGACGACCTGGCGGACGCGGTCGACAACCTCAGGGCCGTCCTCGCGGCGGCCGACGACCTCGGCGTCGGCGAGCACTGCGACCTCTCGCTTCACACCGCCCGCGGGCTGGACTACTACACTGGCGCCGTCTTCGAGTGCTTCGACGCGACCGGCGAGATCGGTCGCTCGGTCTTCGGCGGCGGCCGATACGACGACCTCATCGAGGAGTTCGGCGGCCAGCCCACGCCCGCCGTCGGCGTCGCCCCCGGGCACGCGCCGCTCGGGCTCCTTCTGGAGCGTGCGGGCGTCGCCCCCGAGGCGGCCGTCTCCACGGACTACTACGTGCTGCAGGTCGGCGACACCCGGGCGACGGCCGCCCGGATCGCCCGCGACCTCCGGAGCCGCGGCCACGTCGTCGAGTCGGACGTGTCGGACCGGAGCTTCGGCGCGCAGCTGAACTACGCCGACTCGATCAACGCCGAGACGGTCGTCATCGTCGGCGAGCAGGACCTCGCGAACGACGAGGTGACGCTGAAGGACATGGCCTCCGGCGACCAGACGACCGCGCCCGTCGACGAGTTCCCCGGCGGGTTCGACCGCCCGACGTTCGACGACTTCGCGTAACGGTCGTCCGCGACCGGGTCGGGTGGCCGGTTCCGGACCCCCGAACTCTCTCGTGCCGCGCCCGACACGGCTCTGCTTGTACCCGTAGAAAACTTATGCGGTGCGGGGCACGGGGTCCTCGCATGGTCTCCCGCAGAACCGCGTTGACTCTCGCCGGTGCGGCCCTCCTCTCCGCCGCCGGGTGTACCGACCGAACGCCAGGGCCGGACGGATCGACCGCGTCGCCGACACCGACTCCTCGGTCGGAGTCGTCGACCGACCGAACACCCCCTGAGGGCCTCCCCGACTGGCAGCCGGCGTGGACCCGGACGGTCGAGGAGCGGCACGTCCTCGGTCTCGACACTCACGACGGAACGGTGTACGCCTCGCTGTCGAACGAGGACGGTCCCAGCGCGGTCGCCGCGCTCGACCCGGCTGACGGGACGGAACTCTGGCACACGCCGACGCCGGGTGAACTGGAGGCCCACGCCTACGCGGAGCCGAACGACGGCGACGACCAGTGGGGTGTCACCGTCACCGACGACAGGGTGTTCGCGGTGACGGGCCACGCCGACCGGAACGAGTGGACCGCCCTCCGCGCGCTCGACCGGGCGACCGGGGAAGTGGCGTGGCGACTGCGCCGCGACCGGGCGCTCGCGGTCCGGGGCGTCCGCGATGGGACGGCGTACGTCACCGCGCTGGAGTTCTTCGCACCCGGGCACTCCCACGACACGCCCGAGGAGCCGCTGACGAGCGACCTCCTCGCGGTGGACGTCGCCGACGGGACGGTCCGCTGGTCGCGACAGTTCGCCGGCGTCGGCGACGTGACCGTTTCGCCCGCCGGGGTCTTCGTCGCCGCGGGCACGCGGCTCGTCGGCCTCACGTCGGCGGGTGACGAGCGGTTCGCCGTCGACACGGGCATCGCCGGTATCTCCGTCGAGGCGACCGGTGACCGGGTGTTCCTCCTCGGCGAGGCGGACGGGTCCTACCGACCGCTCCGGGGGTACGCCCCCGACGGGACGCGCGACTGGGGCGACCGTCGGCGGGTCCGCGACGTGCTCCTCGACCGGGATCGGGAGCGGCTGTACGCCGCGGGCGACGTCACGATGGCGGTGGAGGAGGACGGTTCGGTCGCGTGGCGGCGGGACGTTCGCGGCGGCCACCCCCTCCTCCTCGCCGGAGCGGGGGAGCGGCTGTACACCCGCGGCGGCGGGTCGAGGACGGAGGCGTTCTCACTCCCCGACGGGACACACCGCTGGTCGGTCGACCCTCGCGAGCGGTACGCGTGGCCGGTCGCGGCGACGACCGGAACCGCCGTCGTTCAGGGGTTCGCCGAGGGGCGTGCGCTGTACGCGGTCGACGTCGACTCGGGCGAGGCGACCCGCCGACGGTCCTTCGGCGACGACGCGACCCTGTTCACGGTCGAGACGGCCGGCGACGTCGCGCTGGTCGGGACCGGCGACGCGTCGGTGGTCGCGCTGCCGCTGGAGGCGGCACGGACGTCGACCTGAACGGAGCGGGCTCGCCGAGTCCGGGGATCGTATCATCCCCGCGTCCGTTCGGCTACGTATGCGCGCCTACCGCGTCGCCTACGGGGGCCGCCCCTTCTTCGGCTTCCAGCGCCAGCCGGACGTGCCGACGGTCGAGGACGCGCTGCTGAACGCCCTCCGTGCGCTCGATGTCCTCGGACGCGACGCCGACACTCCGTCGGGGTACGCCGCCGCCGGCCGAACCGACCGCGGCGTCTCGGCGGTCCGCCAGACGGTCGCCTTCGAGGCGCCCGAGTGGCTCACGCCGCGGGCCTTCTCCAGCGAACTCCCAGCCGGCGTCCGCGTGTGGGCCGCCGCCGACGTGTCCGCCGACTTCCACGCCACCCACGACGCCGCCCGGCGGACGTACCGCTATCACCTCCACGCGCCCGCTGCCGACCTCGATCGCGCCCGCGCCGCCGCCGCGGCACTCTCCGGCGAGCACGACGTCCACAACCTCACGAGCGATCCGCGCGGGCCGAAGACCCACCGCGATCTCTCGGTCTCGGTCGACGACGAGGCCGACGCGAACGCGCCCGGATCCGACGAGTTCCTGACGCTCACGGTCGCAGCGGGAGGGTTCCCACGCGAGTTCGTCCGCCGGCTCGCGACGGTCGTCCGCGGGGTCGCCGTCGGGGCGACCGGCCTCGACCGCGTCGAGGCGGTGCTCGGGGACGACCCGCTGCCGGGTCCGGAGGGCGTCGCCCCCGCCGCACCCGAGCCGCTCGTCCTCGCCGACGTGGCCTACCCCGACGTCGAGTTCGAGCCCGACCCCGAGGCGGTCGCGGCGCTCCGGGCGGTGTTCTCCGGGCGCCGCGTCGACGCGCTCGCTCGGGGGCGGGTGTTCGACGACGTGCTCGCCGTGGCCTCGGAGTGAGCGCGGGTCACTCCCCCCACTGTTCGGGCCACAGCCCCGCCGCCCTCATCCCCGGCTCGAACTCTGCCTCGCGGAACGCGGCCTCCAGCTCGTACGGATCGAGCACCGGAACCTCGGTCGCCTCGTCCGCCAGCTCGCGGACCATGAACGCCGCGAGGACGCCGTGCTCGCGGATGCATCGGTCGTCGACCTTGTCCCGCGTGTCGGCGTGCGTGTGGCCCCACCCGCGACCGCGCTCGCCCGAGTCGGAGTGCAGTTGGAGCGCCGCCGTCCCCCGCCGGACGAACGGCCACTGGTCCGAGAAGGGGTGCGGCTCCTCGCGGACGGTCACCGGCTGACGGGTCCGCTCGCCCACGCGCCGCGCGACCCGTGCGGTCGCCGCCGAGGTGTGCGTCATCGCGACGAGGTCCCGGAAGCGACCCGCCCCATCGAGATTGACGACGGCCTTCACCCCATCGAGATCCGTCGTCTCCGCGAGCTGCTCGGAACCGAGCAGCCCCGTCTCCTCGCAGCCGACGGCGGCGAAGCGGACGCCGATGTCGAGGTCGGCGGCGGCGAGCACGCGGGCGGCGACGACGAGCGTCGCGACGCCGCAGCCGTTGTCCAGCGCCCCCTCCGAGATGTCGTGGCCGTCGTAGTGCGCGAGCACGAGCACGCACTCGTCGGTCTCCGGCCCGGTGCGCGCGAGGACGTTCTGTGACTCTCCCTGCACGGTCTCGGCGTCGACCGACAGGTCGACCTCCCCGCCCTCGTCCGCGTACTCGGTGAGCCACGCCCCCGTCTCCGTGCTCACGCCCACCGCCGGGATCGCGGCCTCCTCGCCGAAGGTGAGCGCCCCCGTCGGCGGCAGCTGGCCGGGCACGTGGTTGACGAAGACGAACCCGTCCGCGCCCGCCTCCGCTGCGGTGCCGAACTTCTCCATCCGGTGGATGAATCGGGAGTTCCCGGGGGTCGTCGTCGAGGCGACGGCGATCTTCCCCTCCACGTCGGTCGCTTCGATCTCCTCGGGCGTCCCGTGGCCCACGTCGACGAGTTCGCCCGACGCCTCGCCCGCGGGGCTGTACGGCAGCGCGATGGCGTCGAACGCGCGGTCGGCGGGCGCGGTGAGTCGAAGCGCCGTCTCGCCGCGGCGCCACTCGGTCGCGTCGAATCGCTGTCGTCGAACGCGGTCGAGCCCGATCCCCTCGAACGTCTCCGCGACGAGGTCGGCCGCACGCGCCTCGCCCTCGCTCGCGCCCATTCGACCGCCAAGCGCCGTCAACTCGGTGATGAACGCCCACGGCGCGGTGTCGGTCCAGGCGCGCCCGACCGCCGCGGCGAGGTCGTCGTCGTCGAGGTCCATGCCGACCGGATCGCTCAGCGGCGGCAAAAACCCGCGGGTGAGCGTCGAGGCCGCGCCGTCGAGGGGCTGACCGAATCACGGATGACTCGATTCGATATCGCAGTATTTGATTTACGAACTTCTCTCCCGGGCGATATCGCCGCCGACGGTCGGGCGGGCGCCGACAGTGGACCCACCTCCGCTGTCATGACGCGTACTCGGGCGCTGGCGGGCGATTCTGCCGGATCTGCTTGGCAAGACTTACCACCGTTCACGGGTGAGTTCGGGACATGAGTTCGGTTCCCGAGCGCGCGGAGATCGACGAGGAGTACAAGTGGAGCATCGACTCCATCTACGCCGACGACGAGGCGTGGGAGGCAGCCTACGAGGACGTCGAGGAGCGCCTCGACGACCTCCGGGCGTACGAGGGGCGCGCGACCGAGAGCGCGGCGACGCTTCGCGAACTGCTCGACACGTACGAGGCGGTGTTCCGCGAGGTGTCGAAGGTCACGTCGTACGCGCGGCTGCGATCGAACGAGGACACCCGCGATCAGGAGTATCAGGCCATGTCCTCGAAGGCGCAGGCGCTGTCGGCCGAGGCGTCGAGCGCGTCGAGCTATCTCGAGCCCGAACTGCAGGAGCTCGAGTGGTCGGACGTCGAGGACATGATCGACGAGGAGCCCGCGCTCGCGGCGTACGAGCACTACCTCGACGACGTGCTCCGGATGAAGCCGCACACGCGCTCGGCGGAGGTCGAGGAGCTGCTCGCGGACCTCAGCGAGGTCACCGGCGCCGCGGGCGAGGCGTACTCGATGCTGTCGAACGCGGACATGACGTTCCCGACGGTGGAGGACCCCGACGGCGACGAGGTCGAGATATCCCAGGGCAACTTCACGACGCTGCTCCAGAAGCCGGACCGCGAGTTCCGTCGGCGCGTCCACGAGGAGTTCTACTCCGAGTGGGAGACCGTCCGCAACACCGTGGGGACGACGCTCGCGAAGAGCGTCAAGAAGGACGTGAAGATGGCGGAGGCCCGCAACTACGACTCCGCCCGGCAGGCCGCCCTGAACGGGCCGAACGTCCCAGTCGAGGTGTACGACACGCTCGTCGACACCGTCCGCGACAACCTCGACTCGCTGGGGCGTCACGCCGACCTGAAGCGTCGGGCGCTCGACGTCGACACCTTGGAGATGTGGGACCTGTACATGTCGCTGACGGGCGACGAGGGCCCCGAGATCAGCTACGAGGAGGCGAAGGAGCACGTCGTCGAGGCCGTCGCGCCGCTCGGCGAGGCGTACCAGCGGCGGATGGCCGAGGGGCTGGAGTCGCGCTGGGTCGACGTGTACGAGAACCGCGGGAAGCGCTCGGGCGCCTACTCGGCGGGGACGTACGACACCCAGCCGTTCATCATGATGAACTACCAGGACGACGTGTCCTCGATGTACACGCTGGCCCACGAGCTGGGGCACTCGATGCACTCGGAGCTGGCGAAGGAGGCGCAGCCGTGGCAGTACGCCGACTACGAGATCTTCGTCGCCGAGGTCGCCTCGACGGTGAACGAGACGCTGCTGACGAGGCACCTGCTCGAGAACGCGGAGTCCGACGAGCTCCGGGTCCACGCGCTCGACCAGTACCTCGAACGCTTCCGGTCCACGCTCTTCCGCCAGACGATGTTCGCGGCGTTCGAGCAGGCGATCCACGAGCACGACGAGGCGGGAAAGCCGCTCACGCCCGACGCCTTCGACGAACTGTACGGCGACCTGAAGGCGGAGTTCTACGGCCACGTCGACGCGAACGTGGACGAGCACATCCGCCGCGAGTGGATGCGCATCCCGCACTTCTACTACAACTTCTACGTCTACCAGTACTCGACGGGCATCTCGGCGGCCGCGGCCATCGTCGACCGCATCGAGGCCGAGGGCGAGGTCGCCGCCGAGGAGTACCGGACGGCGCTGCGCGCCGGCGGTTCGGAGTACCCGATCGACGTGCTCGAGATCGCCGGCATCGACATGACCGACAGCGAGCCGATCGAGTCGGCGATCGGCGTGTACGACGACTATCTCGACGAGGCGGAGGCGCTGCTGGATCTGTAAGCGGACGGCGCCGCCGTCCGACGCGGACGGGGTGGAGAGCGGACGACGTGGACGGAGTGGACGACGCGGAGACAGTGAACAAACACGGGGACCGCAACCCGGAGGCGAACGCTCCCGCCACCCAAAGCCCCTTTAGGGGCGATACCTAAGCACGACCGAGAAATGTCTCGGAGTCCGTCCCTCCCCGACCGGCCCCGGCTCGATCTGGATCCCGATATGAACGAGGCCGAGCGGCTGGAGGCGCTTCGCAAGCACTTCGAGCGGATCGTCCAGGTCAACGACGAGCTGGACGACCGTCTCGATGAGGCCCAGAGTCGTCGCTCGGACCTCCGCGAGGAGGTCGACGAGCTCAAGCGCCGCAACGAGGCGCTGAAGACGGCGTCGCTGTACATCGCGACCGTCGAGGAGCTCACCGAGGACGGCGCGGTGATCAAACAGCACGGCAACAACCAGGAGGTGCTCACCGACCTCTCGCCCCAACTCGAGGACGAACTGGAGGCGGGCGACCGCGTCGCAATCAACGACTCCTTCAGCGTGCAGACGGTGCTCGACGACGAGACCGACGCCCGCGCGCAGGCGATGGAGGTCGACGCCTCCCCGGACGTCACCTACGCCGACATCGGCGGCATCGACGAGCAGGTCCGCGAGGTGCGCGAGGCCGTCGAGGACCCGCTCGTCAACGCCGACGCGTTCCGCGAGGTCGGGATCACGCCGCCCAGCGGCGTCCTCCTGCACGGACCGCCCGGAACGGGCAAGACGATGCTCGCGAAGGCCGTCGCCAACGAGACGGACGCGACGTTCATCAAGATGGCCGGCTCGGAGCTGGTTCGAAAGTTCATCGGCGAGGGTGCGCGCCTCGTGCGCGACCTGTTCGACCTCGCCGGCGAGCGCGAGCCCGCGGTCATCTTCATCGACGAGATCGACGCCGTCGCCGCCAAGCGAACGGACTCGAAGACCTCCGGCGACGCCGAGGTCCAGCGCACGATGATGCAGTTGCTCTCGGAGATGGACGGCTTCGACGACCGCGGCGAGGTGCGGATCATCGCGGCGACGAACCGCTTCGACATGCTCGACGAGGCGATCCTCCGGCCCGGTCGCTTCGACCGGCTCATCGAGGTTCCCAAGCCCGGCCCCGAGGGGCGCGAGCGCATCCTCGAGATCCACACCGCGGACATGACGATCGCCGACGACGTCGACTTCGCCGACCTCGCGGCGGACCTCGACGACTACTCGGGCGCCGACATCGCCGCACTCACGACCGAGGCCGGGATGTTCGCCATCCGCGACGAGCGCACGACCGTCCGCCGCGCGGACTTCGACGACGCCCGCGAGAAGATCGAAACCGACACCGAGGGTCCGGTGTTCAACGACGGCGAGTTCGGTCGCTACCAGTACTGACTCGGGCTCCGCCCCCCGGTCGCGTCCGGCGGTTCTCGGTCCGGTCCCGCCTCCCCGCTCACGCCCCGCTTTCGACACCCACTTCTCGGTGACGCCACGAGTTCGGGTATGGACATCCACGTCGCCGACGGCGTCGGTCGGGGGCCGACCGAACTGGCCGCCTACGACGCCGCGCTCGCCGACGCGGGCGTCGGCGACTTCAACCTCGTCACCGTCTCCTCGGTCGTTCCCGCCGACGCGACCGTCCGTCCCGTCGACACCGCCCCCGACCTCGGCCCCGCCGGCGACCGCCTCACCGTCGTGCAGGCGCGCGCGGCCGCCTCGCCGGAGGACGCCCACGAGACCGAGCGCGTCACCGCCTGCCTCGGGTGGTCGACCGGGCCCGGGCCGGGGCTGTTCTACGAGGCCGCCGGCAGCGACGCCGAGGCGGTCCGCGGGACGGTGTCGACCGGGCTCGACGCCGGCCGCGATCTCCGCGACTGGACGTTCGACCACGAGGAGACGCGATGTGCGACCGTCGAGACCGACGACTCGGCGTACGTCGCCGCGGTCGTCGTCGCCGCCTACGGCGAGAGCGAGCCGATCGCGTGAGTCCTCGGCGTCGGCCACGGGGCTCTCAGTAGTATAGCCATCCGACAGGTCGCCGACGCCTTTTTACGCGGACCACACATACCTTCGCCGACTCTAATGAACGGCAACAACCCCTATGCGGGGGCGCCTGGCGTCGTCGAGGCGGGCCGTCCCGAGGAGGTCGACCTCACGGCCGACCAGAAGGACGAGCTTCGCCGGGCGGTCGCCACCATCGTCACGCGAACCGAGTCGTATCTCCCCGACGGCTACGCCGTCGGCTCCGAACTCTCCTACGGCACGAACGGGGCACAGGCCACCGTCGCGGTCCAACCGCCGATCGGTCACGCCGTCAGCGCGGGCTTCTCGCCGGACCTGGAGGACATCGAGGCGGGCCTCGACGACGAGGACCGCGAGGAGGTCGCCCGCGGCCTCGCCGCCAGCGCGGCCGCACAGGTCATGTCCGCCGTCGGCGACGACCTCGAACCGACCGCGCGATAGGCGCGCCGTCCACCCGGACTCGTTCGCTGCCCTGTCGGCGACGAACGACCGCGGCTCGTCCGCTCGTCGCCCATCGTCCGATCGAGCGCCGACCGCTCAGTCTCTCCGATTCGGTCCGCCATCCGTCGATCAGCCGCAGAAATCAGCGGCGTCGAAACCGCCGGACTCCCCGCCGAATCGAAGACGGCTCGACCGGATCGACCCGCGGGGCGCGCCACCCGCCGATCAGGTATCGCGTCCCCCGATGGGCGGGTCGACGAACAGCCCGTAGCCGACGAGCAGCGCCGCGACCGCCGACCCGAGTCCCGTCCCGACTGCGGCGGGCAGCGACAACCGCGTGGCGCCGACCGCCCCGGCGAGGAGCAACGCCGGGACGGCCGCCAGCAGCAGGTCGTACTTCGACGGCGATGCGGGGCCGGCGCGGCCGGCCCCGGTGACGACGTCGTCGCCGGAGGGGTCTCGGACACTCATCCGTTCTCACCTACGGAGAAGTACTATACGGTCCGTAAAATCTGTTACGGACGAAATAATATCGGAACGATTTGCGTGGGTTACGCGTGCTGTTCCTCGGGGTGTTCGGTGACCACGGGGTCACGTCGACCGAGCGGATCGTGGCGCTGCTCCCGACCGTTCGGGGGCGTCCGCGTTCGGAACCGGGCGGGCCGAGGGACGACGCGACGAGCTACTTCCCCCAGAACGGGTCCGGCTTCCGTCGCTTCTCCAGATACGCCTTCAGCGCCTCGATCTCGTCGGCACGGATCTCCGAGGCGAGCTCCTGTTCGAGGATCTTCGCGTGTTTCTCGGGCAGTTCGATCCACAGCTCGTCGCCCTCCTCGATCTGGCGGCCGACGGTTGGACCGTCGATGGCGACGGAGACGCGCTCGCCCGCCTGCGCGGAGTCCACGTCGTCGCCCTGATGCTGGATGCCCGAGAGGGTGCCGACGCGGTTCGGTTCGCTGCCCTCGAACTTGGCGACCGGGCGGTTGTTCTGGACCGTCCCCGAGAGGATCTCGACGCCGACGACCGCGGGGTCGTTCTGGCGGAAGGTGTGGTCCTGCAGGATGCGGAAGCGCGCGGGCTTGGTGATCTTGTCGAGCACCGTCTCCTGCTGGGCGCGCTCCAGTTCCTCGACGTACTCGTCGTACTCCTCGACGAGCTGATATATCACGTCGTCGTCGAACAGGCGCACGTCGCCGTGTTCGAGCGCCTCCTCGGCGTCGGGGAGCACGTCGACGTTGAACCCGAGGATCACCTTGTGGACGTCCTCCTTGGCCGTCTGGGCGACGGTCACGTCGCGCGGGGCCACGTCGCCGACCTCCGCGCGGAGGATCGGGATCTCGGCCTCGCCGAGAGCGTTCGCCATCGCTTCCAGGCTACCCAGCGTGTCGGCCTTCACGACGACGCCGTCCTCGGCGGTGTCGACCTCGATCTTGGCGAGTTCCTTCCTGACCTCCTCCTTCACGGCGTCGACGTCGTCGCCGCGGACGACGCGGACCGGCGCGCCCGACATCGCGTCGTCCAGATCGGGCGCGGCGATCTTGACACCCGCGGCCGCCCGGACTTCCTCGACGCGCTCGAACTGCTTCTCCGCGCGGATCTCGGCGTTCGGGCGCGGCTGCAACAGCGCGCGCACCTCCGTCACGATCGGCTCGTCGCGCCCGCCGACGACGACGGTGTCGCCCTCGCGGACGACGCCGTCGTACAGCACCACGTCCAGCGTCGCGCCGAACCCCTGCTCGTCTTTCACCTCGAGCACCGTCCCGACGCCGGGGCCGGCCACGTCGACGGACATCTCCGCTTTCATGTAGCGCTGCGAGAGCCCCATGAGGACGGTGAGGAGGTCGGGGATCCCCTCGCCGGTCATCGCCGAGAGGGGGACGACGCCGATGTTGGACTGGAAGTCCTGCACGCGCCAGTAGAAGTCCGCCGAGAACCCCTCGTCCGAGAGGTCGCCGATGAGTTCGTAGAGGTTCTCGTTGAGGCGGGAGGTCGCCCGCTCGGACTGCGCCTCCAGGGACTGCTGGATCGGCTCGCCCTGCTGCGGGTTCCAGCCGGGCGTCGTGTCGACCTTGTTCGCGGCGACGACGAACGGCGTGCCGGTCCGCTTGAGGATGTTGATCGCCTCCTCGGTCTGCGGCTGGAAGCCGTCGTTCACGTCGACGACCAGCACCGCGATGTCGGCGAGGGCGCCCCCGCGTGAGCGCAGCGTCGAGAAGGAGTGGTGGCCGGGCGTGTCGATGAACAGCAGCCCGGGCAGGTCGAAGTCGGTCGGGTCGACGAGCGCGCCGGCCATCTCGGAGATCGTCGACAGCGGCACGGCTGTCGCGCCGATGTGTTGGGTGATCGCGCCCGCCTCGCCCTCCTGAACGGCGGAGCCCCGGATGCGGTCGAGCAGCGTCGTCTTGCCGTGGTCGACGTGGCCCAGCACCGCGACGATGGGTGTGCGGAGCGAGCCGGCGTCGAACGTCTCCTCGGTGTCGGTATCGGAATTCGTGTCTGACATGGCTGAGATCCTCTCTGCGGCGAAGAACGGCTCTTGTCGGTACTGGACGGCCGCGTGAAGTAAGGGCTTCGACTCCGCCGACGCGCGGCGACCGCATCGCCGTCGGCGACGGATGCGGGGTCGCTACCGGCGACGGGTGCGGCGTCGCCGGCGGGGGCGCCGACGGATCCGATTCCCCCGAACGTGCGGCGTCCGCCCCGCGTCGGACGCCAGCGTGGCGTTTATGCCCGTCGCGTCAGTGAGCGCAGGTATGGCAGACATCCTCGCCGAGAACCTCTCGGGGAAGGCCGTCATGGGTTCGGACGGCACCGAGTTGGGCATGCTGTACAACATCACGATGGACCTGAAGACGGGGTCGCTGTCGGACCTGCTCGTCACGCCGAACGAGGAGCTCTCGTCGGCGCAGGTGCCGTTCGATCGCGACGAGTCGGGTCGATTCCACGTCCCGGTCGCGGACGTACAGGCCGTGAAAGACTACATCGTCGTCCGCACGTAATGGAAGTCCTCGATTCGTCCGCGTTCATCCACGGGTACGACAGCGACGACCGAACCGCCTCGATCCCCGCGGTCCAGGCGGAACTCACCGGCGAGACCGCGCTCCGGTTCGACGCCGAGGAGGGCGCCGGGATGCACATCCACGTCCCCGGAGAGGGCGCCGTCGGACGCGTCCGCAGCGCCGCCGAGGAGACCGGCGACCTCGCGGAGCTGTCCGACACGGACCTCCGCCTGCTCGCGGCGGCGTTCGAGCTCGACGCGACGCTCGTCACCGACGACTACGCCATGCAGAACGTCGCCGAGCGCATGGACGTTCACGTCCGCGTCATCGCCCGCGAGGGCATCGCGGAGGAGCGCGACTGGCAGTTCCAGTGTACGGGCTGTGGCCGAACGTTCGACGAGAGCCGCGACCGGTGTCCGATCTGCGGGAGCGATCTGACCCGGAAGAACCCGGCGTAGCTCCCCGGAAGCCTCCGGCGTACTCTCAGATACCGGCCGTCCCCAGGTACTGAACCGTGTACTGGACGGCGTTGTACGCGCCGTGGACGACGATCGGAACGACGATGGTGTCGGTGTACTCGTACAGCGCGCCCAACCCGATCCCGAGCGTCGCCGCGACGGCGACGTAGACGACCTTCTCGGCCGGCGTCCCCGTCCCGGCGACGTAGTGCAACAGCCCGAACAGCAGCGACGCGCCCGCGACGGCGCCCGCCGGGCCGAGCGCGCGCCGCAACTCCCCCTGCACGACCCCGCGGAAGAGCAACTCCTCGCCGACGGCGACCGTGAGAAACGACAGCGGGATCATGGCCAGGAAGTACGCCGGCGGATTGGTGAGCGCCTCGTTCGTGCTCGGCGACAGCCCCGCCGCGGAGAACGCGAAGAGGATCCCGTAGCCGGCGACGACGAGGCCGACCGCGCCGGCGACGGCGACCGCGGCGTCGCGGACCGTCGGCCGCCGGACGCGCAGCACGTCGAGATCGCCGGCGTACAGGAGGAACAACAGCGCCGCGGCGGCGAAGCCGGCGGCGTTGCCGACGGTGACGAACACCGCCGTCGCCGCCGACTCGGCCCCGAACCCGAGCGCGACGGCCGCCCACTCGAATCCCGGGACCACCGCGCCGGCGGCGACGACGCCGGCGACCACCGCAAGCAGCGCCTGTGCCCCGCGGACCGCGACCGCCCGGGCCTCGATCGTGCCCTCGGGCGGCCCGAGTTCGACGCTCACCTCACTCCACCTCCAGCCGCCGCTTCCCCGTGACCGCTTCGGCCTCGGGGGACTCGCCGCCGCCGAGCAGCCCGCGTGCGGCGTTTTTGCCCCACTCGACTGCGGGCTGGGTGAACGTCGAGACGCCCGCGAGCTCGCCGTGGAGGACGCACGCGGCCTCCATCCCGTACAGCAGTTCGCCGAGCCCGCGCCCGTCGACGCGGTCGATCTCGATCCGGACGTTCTCGCGGCCGGCGGCCGCGAGGCTCGCCTCGGTCGCGCGGAACTCCGCGTCCAGCAGCTCCCCGAGCGACGAGCCGCCGAGGTACGACAGCCCCTCCAGATCCGTCTCGGGGATGGCCACGTCGTCCGCCTCGCGGGGTCGAACGAGCGTGACGAGCTTGTCGGCGGGGCCGGCACGATACAGCTGGAGCTGACTGTGCTGGTCGGTCGCACCCAGCGCCCGGGCGGGCGTCTGGCCCCGGCCGTCCTTCCCGAGCGACTCGGCCCACAGCTGGGCGAACCACTCGGCGAACCGCTCCAGCGACTCGGCGTACGGCATCACGGCGTTCGTCGCCGCGCCGCGCTCGGCCAGCGCGTACGTCGTCGCGCCGTAGGCGTACGCCGGCGACTCGAACAGCGACCCCGCGAGGCGGTCGGCCTCGTCGGCCGCCCCCGCGAGGACGGCGTCCAGATCGACGCCGGCGACCGCGGCGGCGAACAGCCCCACGGTCGACAGCGCGGAGAAGCGGCCGGGGACCCCGTCGGGCACGTCGAGCGCGGGGAGGTCGTGGCGGTCGGCCATCGACCGGAGGTTCCCCTCGGGGCCCGTGGTGACGACGGTTCGTTCGGTCCAGTCGACGCCCGCGGTCTCCATCGCCTCCCGGACGACGAGGAAGTTCGAGAGGGTCTCCGCGGTCGTCCCGGAGCGGGAGACGACGTTGACGACTGTCGACGAGAGGTCCACCTCCTCCACGATCGCGCGGACCCACACGGGGTCGACGTTGTCGAGGGAGCGGCAGTCGACGCCCGCCCCGAGCGCGTCGGTGAGGGTCGCGGCCCCCAGCGCGCTCCCGCCGATGCCGACCGTCAGGAGGTGGTCGGGGTCGAAGCCGTCGGCCGCTCGCCGGATCGCGTCGGGGTCACACGTGTCGGGGAGGTTCAACGCGGCGTACCCGTGTTCCGACTCGGCGCGTCCGCGCTCGAGGCGCTCGTGGGCGTCGGCGACGCGCTCGTCGAGGGCGTCGAGATCCTTCCGTTCCACCCCGAGGTCGCCGTCGAGGGCGTTGCCGATGTCGACGTTCATGCGGGAACCGCCGTCCGCCGCCGGCAAAACCCTGCCGTCCTCGTCACCCTCCCGACGCCACGCCGGCCGGCTCGCGACGACGATGCCGCGTTCGTCGCGCCGTCGTTCCGTCGCATGCGCCGAGCCGACGACCGACGGAACCGGAACCGCGGACGGGGCGCTTAACACCGCCGCGACCCAACCACGGGCGATGACAGACGCCGAGGCGACGCCCGAGGCCGCGACGGCGTCCGGCGGGGACGATCCCGGCGGGGACGATCCCGGCGGGGTCGACTCCGGCGGGAACGACGACGGGTACCGCGGCGTGTTCGGCGCCTTCCCCTACGCCGCACGCGCCAGCGAGTCCCTGGCGTTCAAGTCGTACGTCCTCGTCGGCGGCCTCGCGGCGGCGCTGTTGACCCTGCTGTTCGCGCTCGCGCTGATCACGCTGTTCGGCGCAACCGCGCAGGCGCGCTTCTCGATCGTCCGGGCGTTCTACGTCGTCGTCGCGCTCGGCGCCGTGGCCCCGGCGATCACGCCCGTGTTGCTCGTCGCGCGCTCGCGCCGCCGCGGAACGCCGGGGCGCCCCGGCTACGAACTCGGCCTCGCGCTGGCCGGGTACCTGTATCTCGCGTCGCTGTACCTCGGCCTGATCGCCGCCCTTCCGGAGACGTTCGTCCTCGACGGCGAGACGGTCGCCCGGCCGCCGCCGTCCGGCGCGTTCGCGCCGCTGATCGCGGTGTTGTACGATCTGCCGCGGCTGTCCGGGCTCGTGATCCCCGGGGTGGCCGCGCTGCTCGTCCCGCTGGTCCACTACTTCCGTCGCTGATGGACCCTCCGCCGTGTACGAAGTCTCCCTTCGCTCGACGGCTCGCCGGTTCCGTCGACGGTGCGGACCACCTCGCTCCGCCGTCCTTCGAGGGCTCGCTCGCTCCGTTCGCTCGTCCTCGCCGGTCACGAAACGTGCAAAACCCCTCCCCACATACCCTCCCTATGACCGACCGAGACTCCGATGGATCCGAACTGGACGCCGTCCGCGACGCGCTCGCGGCGGCCGCCGGCGACGCCGGCCCCGCCGACACCGCGGGCGGCGAGCGGGACGGCGTCTTCCTCGTCACCCACGCGGACGACGGCTCGGCCGTGCTTCGGGACGTCGACTCCGGGCAGGTGCACACGCTGTCCTCGAACCCCGGTGTCGCCGAGGGAGAGGCCGTCGAGGGTGTCGTCGCGCCCGATCCGCCGATGAACGTCTCCTGGCAGATCGTTGAGGTCGAGGAGCGTCGGGAGATCACCGTCGAGGAGAGCGAGGAGCCCCCGACGCAGCACTCGCTCGACCTCGCCGCCGACCGGGAGCCCGGCGAGCTCGCTCGCACCGAGCGCGCCGGAACCGGCGAGATCCACGTCATCTCCGTCCCCGAGGACGACACCGACCGGGCGGTCGCCGACGTGCTCGCGGACGTCGACGCCACTCGCACCCGGGCGGCACGCCTCGGGGTGAATCGCGTGGAGATACGGTCGACACCGGGGGTCGTCGCCGTGCGGTACATGCCGTAACCCGTCGCTGTCGTCTCCTCGACCGATCCTCGGCGCTTTCCCGTCGAGTCACCCGCTCCGTCAGATCCCGCAATAAATCCTATACTGCGATATCAACTTACCGGCGACATGTGGTCGGACGTGTGCGCCCGATCCCTTCGAGTCGTCTCGTGAACGCCACTACTCACGATCTGTCCGGGCGGAGCGCTGTCGCTCGCTTCAGTTTCGGCCACGTCTCCGAGCACCGTTCCCTCACGACTATATTGAACGAGACGCGAACCGTATCCATCGTCGCCATCGAGCCGTCGTACTGCCATCAGTGTGGGACCGAGTTGGCGCGCCGGGAGATACACGGACGGGAGCGCAGGTCGTGCCCCGACTGTGGCCACCGTCACTTTCGGAACGCGGTGCCGGCTGTGGACGTCATCGTTCGGGCCGACGACGCCGTGCTCCTGATCGACCCAGTTTCGCGGGAGGAGTGGGAGCTTCCGGGGGGGCACCCCGAGTTCGACGAGGAACCCGCGAACGCGGCCGTTCGGGAACTCGAGGAGGAGACGGGGATCGCGGCCCACCCGTCCTCCCTCGATCTCCTCTCGGCGGTCCACAGTACGCATCGGGATCGGCATTACACGATGATCACGTACGCCGTCGACTACCCGGAGACCGACGGGACCCCGGCCCCTGGCGAGGAGGCGGCGGCCGTCGAGTTCTGGTCGACCGCCCGGATCCTGTCCTCGCCGGACGCCACGAGACGGATCGATCGGGAGGCGATCGAGACGATGCTCGACGAGTGAACCGCATCCACCGGAACGACCCACCGGATCGGAGCACCGACGCTCGACCGTGAGCGGCGGCGTCGTTCCGCGGTGACGATGTCGGTAGTCGAGGGAGAACAGCGTCGTCGACGCACAGCACGGGAACGCCGTCGACACGGAATCGGCGTCAACTCGGCGGACGCGGGCGCTCGCGGCGCAGTGGTCGACTCACTCTCTCGGGCCGGCAGCCGACTGCACGCGCCACCCGCCATCCACCTCGCCCGCGCGCTCGACCAACTCGACGACGGTCCCGTCGCCGACGCGGGTCCCCCCCTCGACGGCCTCGACCCGGAACGTGAGGTCGAGCGAGTCGCCACAACAGCCGACGTCGACGAACTCCTCGCGCTCGTCGCCGACCCGCGGCTCGTCGAGCATCCGTCGGAGGTAGTTGCGGTAGCGGTCCGTCCGGATCTGGTCGCGGCCCCACTCGCTCAGACCGTCCGGGAACGAGAGGACCACGCGCGTCGCGTCGTCGCTCATGGATCAGCGTACGGGCCGTCGCCACATCGGCCTGTCGTCCGTGTGCACGCGCGACGTCGATCCGGTATCCACGTGACGGAGTCCTCCCACAGTGACGCCGGCGGCGGAGACAGGTGAGTTCGCCCGAGGTGGGCCAGACCGGTGGCGACCGTTCGGGTCGGTGTTCCGGTTTCGTATCGCGGGACGCACTGTACACTCCGTGGTCGGTGCGGTCGCCGAGACTGTGCTCTCAGTACGGTCCCCTCCCGCGACCACACCGCCCGGACGGCAATCCAGGGCCTCGTCTCCGATCTACTCCCGTTCCGGGATCAGGTGGATCGACTCCCGAGGAACCCGAACGCGGACCTCCGAACCGGTCTCGAGTTCGAGCCGTTCGAACGTCGGCGGGCGAACGTTCGCTGTGAGCGCGAGCGACTCCGCGTCGACTTCGATCTCGACTCGATACGCGCTCCCCTCGTTCAACCATCGAGTAACCGTCCCGGTGACCGTGTTCGGCGTTCGATCGCCGCCGCCGTCGGGAGCTTCGACCTCCACCCGCGACGGATGGATACAGCCCGTCACGGCGGACGTGGAGGGATCCGACGCGGTCGTCCGGAACCGACGGTCGCCGAACCGAACGATCGTTTCGTCGGCTGTTCGGTCGGTCACCGTTCCGTCGAACAGGTTCTCGGTCCCGGTGAAGCGGGCAACGAAGCGGTTCGTCGGTCGAGTGAGCACCGTCGACGGCGTGCCCACCTGCTCGAGCGCACCGTCTCGAACGATGGCGATCCGGTCACCGAGTGCCGTCGCCGTGCGCTGGTCGTGCGTGACGTACAGAACGGGGATATCGAGCGATTCGAACAGGCCGTGCAGTTCGTCTCGGAGGCGCTTCCGGATCGGTGCATCGAGGCTCGAAAGTGGCTCGTCGAGGAGTAACACGTCCGGATCGGTCGCCAGCGTTCGCGCGAGGGCGACTCGTTGCTGTTCCCCACCGGAAAGCGTCGGCGGCGTCCGATCGAGCAGGCCGTTCAACTCGAGAAGCGTCACGAGCTCGTCGACGCGCTCGCCGGCCGTGGCCGCATACCCGATGTTCTCACGGACGGTCATGTGTGGAAAGAGCGCCCCCTCCTGAAAGACCACCCCAACGTGCCGATCTTCGGGCGGGAAACCGACCAGCTCTCGACCGCCGAGCCGAATCGATCCCGAATCGGGGCCGGTGATACCGGCGATCAGCGAGAGCAGCGTCGTCTTTCCGCTGCCGGACGGTCCCAGGACGGCGAGCACGTCGTCGTCGACCGTCAGGTCCACCGGACCGAAGTCGAACTGCGCGTAGGCTTTGCACAGTCGAGAGAGTTCGAGTGTCATTCCCATGGGTTCGAGGCGACAGTGTTGAGGATCAACAGCGCCGCGGCGGCGATCAGTACCAACAGAATCGCGACGGGATAGGCGTTGTCGAGGCCGAGTTCGATGAACGCGACCCAGATCTGCACCGGCATCGTTCGGGGGTAGTACGCCACCATCATCGTCGCGCCGAACTCGCCGATCGCTCGCGCGAACGCGAGCGTCACACCGGCCAGAATACCCGGGCCGGCCAAGGGGAGTGTCACGTTGCGGGCAGTCGTCAACCGACTCTTCCCCAGCGAACGAGAGGCGTATTCGAGCGTCCGATCGACGCTCTCGAACGCGGCTTTCGCCGTCACGACAACGAACGGCGACGCGACGAACGTCTGGGCGAGTATCACCCCGGCGAGCGACCGAGTGAGCGGGAACCCGGCGGCGATCGCGGCTTCACCGAGCGGTGAGCCGGGGCCGATGACGGTGAGCAGTACGATACCACCGACCGTCGGGGGAAGCACCAACGGGAGGACAACAATTGCGAGGACACCCTTCGTCACAGCCCCGTCGGTGCGTGCGAGCCAGTACGCGAGCGGCAAGCCGAACAGCGCGGCGACGACTGTGCTGATCGACGCCGACAGAAGCGACGTGGTCGCCGAATCCACGACGGCGGGATCACTCATCCGAGCGAGGACGTCCCCGACCGGCACCGAGAGGAACAGCGACACCATCGGCACCACGTAGTACAGGAGTAGGACGCCTCCGAGGACGAGCGCGACGGTGAGCCAGTCGAACCCGAACGCGGCCGTTCCTGACCGATTCGAGGGTCTCCCTGTCGCCATTCAGATCAGGACGGTGATGTCGGAGACGGTTGGCGATAGCGCTTCGTCGGGGCTGGCGAGTCGGGACCGAGGGCCGTTCGATCGGCCGGTCGCCTCGCTGACACGCTCCGGGACGTCGCCCGTATAGGCGGGAAACTGCTCGCGGAGGAGGAATCCATGGTCCTCGAGATACGTTCCGGTCGTGAGGACGTCGAACACGGAGACCGCGGCCTCGCTCATGTGCCGAATCGTCGAGCCGTAACTGATGAGTCCGCCGTGGATCTCCCGGCCGCTCGGTAGCGTGTACGACGTCGTTGCGTACCACTCCTCGGCGTACTGTGGATCGCTCAGATCGATTCGGGCCGGTAGCTCGATGTATTCGTACTCGCGTTCGACGGCCATATTGCGGTAGGCGATCGCGGCGTCGATGGACCCGGTCTCGAACTGACTTATCAACGACGTTTCGGGGTAGATCTGATCTCGCTCGAGGACTCGCTCTCTGAGATCCGACGCGTCGTCGTAGTACCGCGAGGCGAGCTCGAGCATGAAGAGGGCGCGATACCCCAGTGGGTCCTGATCGGGGTCGGTTCGACCGATAGTCACCTCCCCGTCGACCATCGGCTCGTACCAACGCTCGGTTCCCGCCTCGGCCAGACGTTCCCCGCCGGCTGTCTCCGGATTGTACGCGATGACGACGGAGTTGCTCGCGAACACCGAGTGCCACGACGGTGAGAGTGCCCCGTCGAAGAGCGCCACGTCGGCGACCGAAACGATGTCGGGATCACGTTGCCCCTCGTCGATCATGCGAGCGACAGTCGCGGAGCCGTGCGCTTCGACCTCGACCGGGACGTCTACAGCAGGGTTGAGCCCGTTCGCTAAGGCGTTCTGCAGGCTCCCGGCTGTGAGGATGGCGATCGTCGCCGATCGACCACCGTCTCGCCGTCCCTCACCCGTACAGCCCGCGACGCTACCGACGGCCGCGGTCCCGGCGGTCAGGAGAAACCGTCGTCGCGTAGTCGGGGGCGTGTCACTCATCCATACGAGATCGAAATCCGTTTGAGAGAAAAGCTTATCTCAAACATGTTTGTTTGACTCCGCGTGGTCGCTGCTGAGTCGACGATACTGACCGAACGGCAGGTGGAGGTGCTCGAGCTCCGGGAGCAGGGACAGACGCAACGGGAGGTCGCCGACCGTCTCGGAACGACCGGCTCGAACGTCAGCGCTGTCGAACGAGCGGCCGAACAGAACATCCAACGGGCGCGTCGAACGTTGGAGCTCGTCCGAACGGTTCGCTCGCCGGTTCAGTTCTCCGTTTCCCCGGGAACGACGTTCGACGATCTGGTCGCGAGCGTCTACGATCGCGGGGACGAGGCGGGCATCAAGATCGCGTACTGTCGTCCGGAGCTGTACACGCACCTCTATCGGGTCCTCGAGGAGCGGGCGAACCAGAACGAACTGGAGACGGCCGTCGACATCGGTATCACCAACGAGGGCGATGTGTGTGTCTTCTCCGAGGACTTCTGAGCGGGCGTTGGCCCGTCGCTTGCGACGGGAGATCCCACCCTGACACCGGTGGACGTCGCCGACCCCGCTGTCGCCTCGACGCCCTTGCAAGCGGGAACACACCCGGGTCGAGTGACGCAGGACCGGATCGAGCGTGGTGATCCCCGGAAACGGACATGCGTCGGGCGCAGGCGGATGAATCGGCCGGGAGCGCGCGCCGAGCGGGCCCGAGTGAACTCGACGCGATCGCAACCCGGATCCCACGAGTTCGCCACCGAGGACGGCGAATATCGCTGAAACACCGGTGGCCGCGAAGAAGAAGGCTTATTCGGTGCGCGGGGGGACCGGAACCCATGGCTCGATTCGAGGTACCGGAAGTCGATTACACCCGGTACACGAACCGGCAGCTCGCCGCGATCCCGCTCGCGGTGTTGATCGTCGCGCTCGCCGTCATCGGCGGGGCGTACGCGACGACGGGGGCGCCGGTCGATCCGGGGCTCGATTTCACCGGCGGCACGGAGCTCCGTGTCGCCGTCGACGCCCCGAGCGACGCACAGGCACGCGAAGACATCCGCGGGGCGTTCACCGCGACGCCCGATAGCATCCAGCAGGCCGGGAGCAGCGACGTGTACATCCTCACCTTCCAGACGGAGGGATCCGACACCGCCCAAAACGAGTTCACTCAACAACTCGAGTCGGAGGCTGACGACGCCGGATTCGACGTCAGATCGATCGAGGGCGTGGGTGCGGCGTTCGGGTCGGACACCCAGAACCGCGCGCTGATCGGGGTCGTCGCCGCCTTCGTCGGGATGGCCGCGCTCGTGTTCGCCCTGTTCCGGACCTTCGTTCCGAGCATCGCCGTCGTGATCTCGGCGTTCTCGGACATCGTCGTCCCCGTCGCGCTGATGAACCTCCTCGGCATCGAACTCACGCTCGGGACGGTCGCGGCGCTGTTGATGCTCATCGGCTACTCCGTCGACTCCGACATCCTCCTGAACAACAGCGTGCTCCGGCGCTCGGGCGACTTCTACGAGTCCACCTACCGTGCGATGCGCACCGGCGTCACGATGACGCTCACCTCCATCTCGGCGATGGCCGTGATGGCGGCCGTCGCGTCGTTCTTCGGCATCGGGCTGCTCGCGAGCATCGGGACGATCCTCGTGTTCGGGCTCGCCGCCGACCTGATGAACACGTACCTGCTGAACGTGTCGCTGCTTCGCTGGTACAAGTTCGAGGGGGTGGCACGATGAGCGCCTGGGAGACGATCAAGGACAACTGGCGGGTCGTCATGCTCGTGTTCATGCTCGTCCTCTCGTCGCTGTTCCTGTTCGCGCCGGCGTTCGAGCCGTCCGGGAACCAGGGACCGGCCGCCCAGGAGAGCGCGACGAACCTCCAGTACGGGCTGGAACTGTCCGGCGGGTCGCGGATCCGTGCGCCCCTCGTCGGCGTCACCGCCGAGGGGGTTCAGTTCGGGGACGGCGACACCGCCGAGGTCGAACGCGCCGTCGCCGCGGAGCTCGAGGCCGGCGACAGCTCCGACGTGATCGCCCGCTTCTCGACGAACTCCAGCGGGACGGCCGAGCTCGTCACCGAGAACGCGACGCGGGCCGACCTCCGGAACGCGCTCGACGCCGCCGGCTACGAGTACGAGACCGTCCGCGACGGCGTCACCGACGAGACGCGCCAACAGACGATCGAGGTCCTCGATTCGAAGATCAACGCCGCCGGCCTCTCGGGCGGAAGCGTCCGGACGATCGGCAACGGCGACTTCGTGCTCATCGAGGTCCCCAACGACGACCTGAGCGAGGTTCGCGACCTCGTGAACTCCCGCGGGACGGTCCAGATCGCGGCGTACCATGAGGTCCAGCGGAACAACACGACCGAGTACGTGAACACGACCGTCATCCGGCAGGAGGACTTCCAGACGGTCGGCACCGCCCAACAGGGCGAGCAGGGGCCCGGTCCGCACGTCCCTGTCTCGGTCCTACAGAGCGAGGCCGAACGCGTCCAGCGCCTGTTCGTCGAGACGGGCGTCGCCGGACAGGGCGGCACCGACTGCACCTACAGTCAGGAGAACGGGCCGAGCACCACGGAGCCGTGTATCCTGGTCATCCGTGACGGCAACGTCGTCTCCTCGTTCGGCATGAACCCCTCGCTCGCGCAGTCGATGCGAAACGGCGAGTGGGCACAGGACCCGCAGTTCATCCTCGTCACCGGCTCCTTCGAGCGCGCACAGGACGTCTCGGTCGACCTCCGCGCCGGCGCGCTCCCGGCGGGACTGGCGCTCGACGAGGGGACCGCGACCTCGATCAGCGCAGCCCAGGGTGACGACTTCAAGCGCGACTCGGTGATCATCGGCCTGCTCGCGGTGCTCACGGTCGCGGGCGTGGTGTTCATCCGCTACGGCGACCCCAAGGTCGCCGCGCCGATGGTGCTCACCGCCTTCTCCGAGGTGGTCATCCTCCTCGGGTTCGCGGCGTTCATCCAGTACCCGCTCGATCTCTCCGTCATCGCCGGGTTCATCGCCGTCATCGGGACCGGGGTCGACGACCTCGTGATCATCGCCGACGAGGTGATGGCCGAGGGCGACGTGAACTCCCGGCGCGTGTTCCAGTCACGCTTCCGGAAGGCGTTCTGGGTGGTCGGCGCCGCGGCCGCGACGACCGTCGTCGCGATGGCGCCGCTGGCCTCGCCGTGGCTCTCGCTCGGCGACCTCCAGGGCTTCGCCATCTTCACGATCCTCGGCGTGCTCGTCGGCGTGCTCGTCACCCGGCCCGCGTACGGCGACGTCCTCCGTGCCCTGTTGACCGACAAGTAGGTCGAACGGTCCGCCCCGGCGCGGCGAATCGTTTTTCATCCGATCGTGTGACTCGGCGGACGTGCCCTCCGAGTCCACCGACCCCGCAGACTCCGCCGACCGCTCCGACGACGAACCGCTCACCGAGGCCGACGTCGAGCGCATCGTTCACCGCGTCGTCCGCGAGGAACTCGACGCCCGGGACGACCGCTCCGGGTCCGTCTGGACACTCCTCGCGGGTGCCGCCGTCGGCCTCCTCGTGCTCCTCCCGCTACTCGGGGTCGTCCTCTCGACGCTGGCCGACGCCGGCGTTCCGATCCCGCTGCTTTCGATCGCGGCGCTGCTCGTCGCCGGCACGCTCGTCGCCTACGGCTGGCGCCTGCCGCCGTTTCGGTAGAACCGCTCTCGCTCGGACCGCGCTACGACCGGCGTTCGAGAACGGATCGTCGACGAGGCCCCTGCGACGGCCGCCCGTTCAGAACTCGCCAAGCCCCGACTGCTCGCTCGCGGCGAGCACGTCGTCGCAGGTGCTCCACGACGTGCGGGCGCACTCCGGCAGGTGGCCCTCCCGGTCCACGTACTCCCGGAGGAACTCGCGGGTACTCGGGTCGGAGGGGTAGCCGCTGCCGATCCCGTCGTAGCCGCGGTCGTGGTATGCGGCGTCCAACTCGGCGACGATCCGGTCGCGTTCCACCTTCGCGATCACGCTCGCGGCGGCGACGACGGCGTACGATTCGTCGGCGCCGTGTTCGGCCGTCACGTCGACGGCGACGCCCGCGGTCGGGTCGGCACCGCCGGCGGCGTCGGCGTCCGCTCGGGCGCCGTCCCCCCCGGTGTCGCCGCCCGCCGGGTGCTTGCCGTCCACGTCGCCTGCCGCGACCGCCCCGGCGACGCGCTCGGCGAATCGGGACTCGCTCACGTCGCCGGCGTCGACGACCGCGCGGTCGCCGTCCCGGGCGACCGCCGAGAGCGCCTCGGCCTGCCCCGCGACGGTGAGCGTGTTCATGTCGGTCGCGGGGTCGTCGATCCGGTCGACCGAGACGACGGCGACCGCGACGGCGACGCGGTCGTCGTCACGGAGGGCGGCGTCGAGTTCCTCGCGTCTCGTCGCGGAGAGGCGCTTCGAGTCGTCCACGCCCTCGGGGATCGCCGCGGGATCGGCGCGGACCGCGGCGGCGACCATCGGACCCAGAACCGGCCCCTTTCCGGCCTCGTCTGCGCCGAGCACGGTTCACTCCTCGTCGGCGTCGGCACCGTCGTCCCGGTCCGTCAGGAAGAACCCGGAGTGCTCGAACGCCTCGTCGCGCCCCTCGACGGCGAGCACGTCCAGCGCCGTCACCTCGCTGTCGACCCCGAGCAGCCCCGCGAGGCTCGGCTCGGTCCGACCCCCGTCCCCGGAGATCAGCTCCTTGATGTAGAGGCCGCCGGCGCCGTGAACCTCGACGGTCGCGTGGCGTGCGTCCTCCAGCTCGCCGGTCACGTCGTGGGCGACGCGGGTTCGCGTCTTCGCGGCGCGGCGGTGGTCGACGCGGTTCGGCGTGTACTGTTCGATGGTCGCGCCGTCGAGCTCGTCGACGGCGTCGGCCAGTTCCTCGGCGCTCACGTCGGCGTCGAACTCGACGGTCGCACGGTAGCGCTTCGTCGCGTCGAGTTCCTTCACGCGTTCGACCATGTCGTGGGTGCAGCGGCGCAGGCCCTCGACCTCGACCTTCCCGTCGGCGAAGGCGTTGATGTCGGCCTCCAGCCGCTCCGCGTCGACATCGCGGCGCCGGGGCTCGTCCACCTCGATCACGAACGGCCGTCCGGTGCCGAGCATCAGCGCGTCCACGTCCTCGCGGCCCGCGCCGTGGAACGTCGAGTCGACGCCCTCCATGACCTCCTCGACGACGGGCGCGGTGAGCTGTTCGACGCTCTCGTCGTACAGGTAGCCCGAACCGCCGCAGGTGTCGCACGGCTCCCGTCCCTGTCGGCCGGAGCCGCGGCAGTCCGAGCAGGGCCACTCGGTCTGGGGGATGTCGCGCTCCAGCTTCCGGTAGCGGCCGTACACGTGCGCGGAGTTGACCGTCGCCTCGACGCGGTCGGCGTCCACGTCGAGGAGGAACTGGACGTGCGGGCGCTCGAAGTCGACCTCGGTGTCGGTCACCTGCCCCACGCGCTTGCCCACCTCCCTGTTGAGTTCCTTGCGCAGCGGCTCGCCGGCGTCGGGGTCCATGCCGGCGTCCTCCCGAAGCAGTCGGTCGTTCTCCTCCGCCAGCGGCGGGACGCGCGTCCCGACCTGATAGGTGGCGTACTCGTAGTCCGCGACCGCCTCGGCGGCGCGCTCGGCGAACTCGTCGACGCGCTCGAACACGCCCTCGCACACCCAGCAGTCGCCGGCCGCGCCGCTCTCGTAGTCGGAGTCGTCGTCGAGCGCGGCGGCGATCCGGAGCCCGCGGCCGCGCTCGTGGTTGCCGAGGCCGAACGAGCGCTCGGCGAACGGGCGGCCGAGGCAGTGGTCACACAGCGGCCCGGTCGCCACTAGCGCTCGGGCGGTGTCGAGAACGTCGGGAACGGCAGTCCCCCCGGCGTCGGCGGCGGCGGCGTCCGCGGGAGCGTCGGAGTCGGTCATACCCCGCATCGTCGCGGCGGGCGGTAGGTACTTTCGGTCCCGCGGCCACCCGTGCTCGGCTGTGGCGTCGGAGCGAACGGGCGGTCGCCGGCGACGGCTGCGCCGCTCGTCGCCGCCACCGACGCTACTCGCCGGCGACGGCGGCGCCGTCGGCGCTATCGGGCGGGACCGAGCGGACGGCCGTCACGGCCACGTCGGTCACGCCGAACGTCTCGGCGAGCGCGTCGGCGACGGCCTCGCGGTCCTCGATCGCGTCGCTCTCGAGCGCGACGGTGGCCTCGGCCTCGACCGTGAGGTCGTTGAGACCGGGCTGGAGGCCGCGGATGTCGAGCGACTCGACGGCGCCGACCGCGTCGGCGCGGGCGAGCTTCGATTCGGCGCCCTCGGCGAGATCGCCGGGCGCGGATCTGGACACTGCGATCGTCATGCTGGCGTCGGCCAGTCGCTGTCGGTGGACCGACATAGACTCCCTGCGCGGCTCGAACGCGCTGCGACTGCGGGCCTTCCCGGGGGAGCGGGTCGGCCGCGCGAGCCGGCTGACGGGGTCACGGGGACCTGAACGGTAGGTGGAGAACGGCGTCCGCCTCCGCTCGGGTCGAGCCCGAGACGCGTCGCCGGATCACGCGGCGATGGAGACGGACGGTCCGTACACGGAGACGATATTCCCCGCGGCCGCACCCACGCCGGTCCCGGTCGCGGTCGCCTTCGGGGCGACCGCGGTCGGGACGGCGTCGGCGTCGGCGTCGGCGACCGACCACCCGTCCCCGCCGCTACCGAACAGCGAGCGGGGTGCGGGAGTGGTGTAGTCGGTCATCGGGGTTCCTCCGTGGTTCGGCGTACTACCGTCGATGGAGGCGAACTTCTTAATTGTTCCTCCGCAGTGACAGGTGTTCCCAAGGGCTGTGGACCGAGGTCGCGGCGCCGTCGCCCTCGCCGCGCCAGAGCTCCGGTTATCGTCACTGGTTCCGCGAGAACTAAACTTATGTGTCGGATCGGATTCGCTCGATACCAATGAGATTGGACGCGCAGTTCGAGGCGATCGCGTCCAACGGGGCCACTAAGAAGCGTCTGGCTGTGGTTCGCCGTGACGGCAGTACTCCCCTCGACTCCATGCTTCGTCGGCTGTTCGCCGACCAATCGGTGACGGTCACGACCGACTCCTCGGCCGTCGAGGATCTCGACGACGACGACGTCGCGGTCCTCGTCGAGGACGACGAGGTGGTCGCGACCTCGCCGCTGGCGGCGCTCGAACGCGCGATCCTCCTGGTCAACTCGGACCTCTACACGACCGGAACGCTCGGCCTCCACGACGCGGAGTTGCCCGCCGTCCTCACCGGACTCGCGGACGTCCCGTTCCATCTTCGCGGGTATCCGCTCGCGCACAAGGAGAAGCTCCTGCTCATCGCGATGAGCAGGCAGATAGAACTGCGCGCCCATCGAGCCGACCGGGGCGAACTCCACGCGTCCTTCCAGCGACTCTCGCGGATCAGCGACGAGACCGGTACGATGCGGGCGTACGACCACCTCTCCGACGGCGACGTCGACGTGCACGTGTACGGCGAGCCGGACTGGGACCCCGAGTCCCGGCTGGACGTGACCGCACACGCCGGCTACGGCCACGGCTACAGCGACTCCTGGTTCGTGGTGTTCGACCCGCCGGCCGACGCGATCGGCCCGCACACGACGCCCATGGGACTGCTCGCGTTGGAGGAGGAGCCGAACGTGTGGCGCGGCCTCTGGACGTTCCGACCTGAGGCGGTCGAAGCCCTCGCCGAGACGGTTCGTCGACTGCTGTAAGCCGTCGGTGCGGGTGACCGATCGGCCCTCGAGACTGCGCCGCCTGTCGCCCCCGTAGATCCCCGTTTCGAACCGAAACTCTTTCCGAGCGGTTCGACAACCGCGAGCCAATGAGCGACGCAGACGCGGACGCGCTCGTCGTCCGGGGCGGAACGGTGCACACACAGACGGACCGGGGAACGATCGAGGGGGACGTGCTCGTCACCGACGGGGAGATCGCGGCCGTCGGCGACGTCGACGCGCCCGCCGGCGCGACGGAGATAGACGCCACGGGGATGGAGGTCACTCCCGGGCTGATCGACGCGCACAGCCACGCCGGCATGGCCGAGTGGGGGGAGCCGGAGGACGGCGACGTCAACGAGGGAACGAGCGCGACGACGCCACACGTCAACGCGCTCGACGGCTTCCACCCGCGCGACGAGGAGTTGCAGGGGGCGTTCCGGAACGGCGTCACCACCGTCTCGGCACGGATGGGGTCGGGGAACGTCATCGGCGGGGTCATCTGTTCGATGAAGACCTACGGCGACGTGGCCGACCGGATGTTCATCACGGAGGACGGGATGAAGGCCGCGATGGGCGAGAACCCCAAGCGCTTCCACGGCGAGCGCGAGGGCCGAGAGCCGTCCACGCGGCCGGGCGTCGCCGCCACCCTCCGCGAGGAGCTCATGGCGACCGAGGACTACGTGGAGGCGCGCGAGCACGCCCACGAGAACGGCGAGCCGTTCGAGCGCGATCTCGGGCGGGAGAACCTCGCGCGCGTGCTGGAGGGTGACCTCCCGCTGCGCGTCCACGCGCACCGGTCGGACGACATCATGACGGTGTTCCGGATCGCCGAGGAGTTCGGCATCGACCGCCTCTCCATCGAGCACGCCACGGAGGGACACGTGATCGCCGAGGAGTTCGCCGAGCGCGACGTGCCCGCCGTCGTCGGGCCGTCGCTGTACTCGGGTGCGAAGTACGAGCTGCGCAACATCACCTTCGAGACGCCCGGCATCCTCCACGAGGCGGGCGTCACCGTCGCCATCCAGACGGACGCGCCGGTGCTCCCCCAGCAGCATCTGGACGTCTGTGTCGGCCTCGCTGTCAGGGAGGGGCTCCCCGGGGAGGCGGCGCTGGACACGGTGACGACAAACCCCGCGGAGATCCTCGGCATCGACGACCGCGTCGGCGACCTCGCGGCGGGGACCGACGCGGACCTGGTGGTGTGGGACGGTCCGTTCCACGAGATGAACACTCGCAGCCGGTTCGTCGTCATCGACGGCGAGGTCGTGTTCGACCGCGACCGCGACGACGTGGACCCGCGCGAGGAGTACGCGTGGTGAGCGTGGCCGAGCGAACCGCCGTCGACAGGCCGCGGTAGCGACGAGTGACGCAACCGACCGACGCCGGGGCGGTTGGCGCTCGCACTGCCCGACCACGAACCGATCGTCAACTGCCACGGTTGCCCCCGAATCCGACTGCAACTCGCCCGACGTGACCGACACACCCGAGCCGACGACCGACGTCGACCCCGACCCGGACTACTCCGAGCAGCAGGTGCGGACGGTCGTGCTCAGCCTCGTGGCCGGCGTGTTCTTCGGCGGGGTCGGCGGCGGGGTCGCGTTCCCGACCATCCCGGCGTTGGGGTCGGTGCTCGGCATCGCGCCGTTCCTCGTCGGACTGATCCTCTCGATCAACCGCTTCACGCGGCTGGTGATGTCGACGCCGGCGGGGAGCGTCCTCGACCGGATGGGGACGCGCCGACCGATGATCGCGGGGTTCGTCGTGCAGGGGCTCGTCCCCTTCGGCTACCTCGTCGGACTGAACCCGCCGTTCGGGGTCCCGTCGTCGGCCGTCTTCCTCGCGTCGCGGGCGGCGTGGGGGATCGGCTCGGCGTTCGTGTTCGTCGGCGCGTTCTCCACGGTGACGCACGTGACCACCTCGGCGAACCGCGGCCGTTGGGTGGGGTACATGCGCGGCGGGCAGAGCCTCGGCTTCCCGACGGGACTGATCCTCGGCGGCGTCGTCACGGAGCTGTACGGCTACGGCGAGGCGTTCGCGGTCGCGGGTGTCGCGGGGCTGTTCGCGGCGGCCGTCGCCTACCGTGTGCTCCCGGACGTGTCGCCGGCGGTCGGAGAGGAGAGCCGCCTCCGGGACGTGCCGGCGCTCGTGCGGGCGGACTCGCGGATCGGCGCGGTCGGCGCGGTCAACTTCACGATCCGGTTCCTCTATGCGGGCGTCCTGCTGTCGACGGTCGTGCTGTACACCGATGCCAACGACATCTCGCTCGGCGGGTTCGCCGGCGCAGGCACCAGCGGGCTCGTGATGGCGGTCTCCGTCGTCGCGCTGGCGGCGTCGAACCTCGCGGTCGGCCGCTTCTCCGACAGCATGGGCCGGCTCACGACGGTCGTTCCCGGGCTGGCGGTGTTCGGGTCGGGCTTCGCGCTCACGGCGCTGGTGCCGACCGCGCCGGGCGTGCTCGCCGGCGTCGGCCTCGTCGGCGCGGGCGCCGGGCTGACCGGTCCGCCGCTTTTGGCGTACCTCGGCGACATCGCCCCCGGCGGAGACGTGGGGAAACTCGGCGGCGTCTACAACGTCTTCGGCGACCTCGGGTCGACGCTCGGCCCGCTGGTGGCGCTGCCGCTGGCGGCCGAGATCGGCCTCTCGGCCGAGTATCTCGCGTGCGCCGGCCTCGTCGTCGCCGCCGGTATCGTCGCCGCCACGACGCTGCGGGACGACTCGGCGGCCGAGGCGGCGGCCGTCGCCGGCGACGACTGAGACGAGGACAGCGAGCGCCGCCGTCCGGCTCCGACTCGAACCGGCGACCCCTTCGGGCGACGCGAACGCTTAGGGGTCGCCGCCGACGACGGCGGACGTGACCGTACTCTGCACGGGCTACGAGCCGTTCGGCGACCACGACACCAACCCCTCCGGGACCGTCGCCGAGGCGCTGGACGGTCGGACCGTCGCCGGCCACGAGGTGGTCGGCCGGGTCCTCCCGGTCGCGTTCGACGCCGCGGGACCCGCGATGGCCGACCTGATCGACGAGCACGACCCGGCCGCCGTCGTCGCCACCGGCCTCGCGGCGGGGCGATCGGCGGTGTGCGTCGAGCGCGTCGCGATCAACGTGGCGGACACGGTCGGCGTCACTGACAACGCCGGGAACGATCCCGTCGACGAGCCGCTGGACTCGGCCGGCCGGGACGCCCACCTCGCGACGCTGCCCGTGCGCGAGACGGTCGAGGCGTGTCTGGCGGAGGGCGTCCCGGCCCGCGTCTCCAACACCGCCGGGACCCACCTCTGCAACGGCGTCCTCTATCGAACGCTCGCGCTGCTGGAGGGGACTGGCACCCCTGCGGGGTTCCTCCATCTGCCCGCGACGCCCGAGCAGGTCGCGGCGACGGCGGCGAACGGGGAGGCGGCCCGCGGCGGGAGCGTGCGGCCGAGCCTCCCGATCGACCTCGACGAGCGAGCGGCGGCGCTGGCGTTCGAGACGGCGCTCGCGTCGACGTCGGCGTGAGTCGGGAGCTGGCCGGCGTCAGTCGGCGTCGGGGGCCGTCCCGCCGTCGGCGACGGTCTCGTCGGAGGTCGGGGTGCCCGACGGGGTCGGCGAACCGCCGTCGAGCGCGCGGCGGCCCGCCTCGGTGATCCGGTAGAGCCGCTCGGCCGTCGCGACCTCGACGAACCCACGCTCCGCGAGCGTCGCCATCCGACGCTCCACGAGGGGGATGTGGAGGCCGGTGTTGGCGGCCACGAGCGCCGGATAGTCGGCGCTCGTGTCGGCCAGATGGCGCAACACTCGTTCGTCCGCGTCCGAGAGCTCCGTGGGTTCGGGCATCTTTTGCGTTATTCGGTACCACACCACATGAACTTGTCGCACCCACCGAGGGATCGAGTTCGGATTCGGCCGCCGTGGTCGTGGTCGTCGTCGGCACCGGTTGTGGTCGGCCCGGTCGTGGTCGCGGGTGCCGTCGACGCCTCCGCTGTGGATGCGGCCGTGACCGTGATCGTGATCACCGTCTCCACCGCGGCCGATCGACCGGCGGCGTCGGCCGGGATCCGGGAACTCAAGTCGGTCGCGTCGAAGCCGGGGGCATGCGACTGTCGAACGCGGCCGTGGGCGACGCACAGACGAGCGGCTTCGGCTGGGACGTGCTGACCGACCTGGTCGACGTGGGGAGCCGGATGGCCGGACAGGCGGGCGAGCGCGAGGGCGCGGCGGTCGTCCGCGACGCGTTCGAGCGCGCCGGCGCCCGAAACGCTCGGATCGAGGAGTTCGAGATCCCCGGCTGGTGGCGCGGCGACTCGTCGCTGTCGATCCACGACCCCCACGAGCGCGTTCACGACGGGCGACAGGACGTGCTCGCGCTCCCCGGCTGTCCGGCGGGGAAGGCGACCGGCCGCGTCGTCGACGTGGGTGACGGCACCTACGAGGAGTTCGAGGAGAAGGCCGACGAGCTGGACGGGGCCATCGCGATGGCGTCGTCGGCGACGCCGGAGTCGGTCGACCGCTGGATCCACCGGATGGAGAAGTACGTCAACGCCGCCGACCACGGCGCCGTCGCGTTCGTCTTCCGGAACCACCTCGACGGGTCGCTGCCGCCGACCGGCGAGGTCGGCTACCACGAGCGCCCCGGGCCGATCCCCGCCGTCGGCGTCTCCTGTGAGGTCGGGAAGCGACTCGCCCGATATGCCGAGGAGGGCTGTGAGGCGACCGTCTCAGTCGACTGCCGCAACGAGCCGACGACCTCGGTGAACGTCGAGGCCGAGGTCGGGCCCGACACCGACGAGCACGTCCTTCTGACGGCCCACGTCGACGCCCACGACATCGCCGACGGCGCCAACGACAACGGCGCCGGCTCCGCGCTCGTCGCCGCGGTGGGGCGGATCCTCGCCCGCGATGACGTGGAGCTGGACACCCGCGTCCGCCTCGTCACCTTCGGATCCGAGGAGATCGGCCTCTGGGGCGCGTACCACTGCGCGGAGACGACGGACCTCGACGACACGAAATGCGTCGTCAACCTCGACGGCGCGTGTTCCTCGCGGAACCTCCGCGTGGGAACGAACGAGTTCGAGGCGGTCGGGGCGGTGTTCGAGGCGGTGACCGACGACCTCGATGCCCCGCTTTCGACGGACGACACCATCTCCCCCCACGGCGATCAGTGGGCGTTCGTGCAGGAGGGGGTCCCGGCCGTGATGACCTCCACCACCTCCGAACAGTCCGGCCGCGGCTGGGGGCACACCCACGCCGACACGCTGGACAAACTCGACTCGCGGGACCTGCGCGACGTGGCCGTTCAGGTCGCCGAAGCGGTCGCGCGCGTCGCCTCGGCGGACGTGGAGACGCCGGGCCGAACCCGCGCGGAGATGCGCGACGCCATCGACGAGGGGTACGAACAGGAACTGCGGATGGGCGGGCGCTGGCCGTACGCGGATCTGGCGTAGGGACGCCCCTCGATCGGGCGGGGCCGGACTCCGGCCGACGCGCCGCGTCCGTGTGGATCCGCCGTCCGGTCTCACTCCGCCCGACCGTCGCGGCCGAGGAACTCGCCGAGGTCGTCCATCACCTTCCCCTCGGCGCGCGCGAGGTGTTCCCACGCCGTCGTCGTGCTGACGTCCAGCTCCGTGGCCACGTCCTCGACGCCGGCGTCCTTCTCGTGGCCGTAGTACCCCGCCCGGATCGCCGCCGTGAGCGCCTCACGCTGGCGCTGGGTGAGCTCGTGGAGCGCGCCCATCGTCTCGAACCGTGAGGACGGCTCGATGTCGTTCAGCTCCACCTGGCGGACGAGCTCGACGTCGTTGCCGTCCGCCTCGACGGCCTGAATGACGGTCGAGAGGTCGTCGCTCGGCTCCAGGTACAGCGTCCAGCGCTCCCAGCCCCCGCTGATGACGGTGCCGGTGTGGTAGTGGAGCCCGAGTTCGGCGAACTGCTCGCCGATGCTGTCCCACTCCTCGGCGTTGAACGTGAGCGCGACGAGCACCGTCGGCTCCCCCAGCGGCGTCACCGGGTCGGCGGCGATGATCGGGTCGCCATCGCGGAAGTCGTCGATGAACGCGGCCACCTCGTCGGGGTCGCCGCTCAGTTCGATGATCCGCTTACGCTCGGTCGTTCGCCCCGTCATCGAGGAGATCGAGCGCATCGTCACGCTGGGGTACCGCGCGGACACCTCACACTCCGGCTGTCCGTTGTGTCTGATCCGGAGCGTCACCTCCCGCATCGGCTGCTCGGAACCCTGTCCCCTGACGTTCGTCACCATACACCGAATTCTTTCGGGGTCAACTTCAACCTTGTTACCGTGTATCAATGGTGTATGGCATCGGACGAGATCACGGACGAAGCGCTGAGCGGTCCCGTCGTGGACCGCCGGACGACTACCGCCCTCCTCGGGGCGGCAGGACTGGGCGCCCTCGCGGGCTGTACGAGCGGGGGCGGCGGCGACGATGGCGGCGGCGAGGCGACCGACACCGCCGCGGACGACTCCGGAGGCGAAACCGAGGAGACGACGGCCCCGCCGGAGGACAAGCAGGGCGGTCGGCTCCAGGCGGGTTGGTTCACCGGAAGCGTCGACTCGCTCGACCCGCCGTACATCAGCGTCGGCCAGTACTTCCAGGTGGCGGCGAACATCTTCAACGGGCTCGTCACGCTGAACCAGGACCTGACGGTCCGGGGCGACCTCGCGAAGGACTGGGAGGTGACCAACAACGGGAGCACGTTCACCTTCGACCTCCGGGAGGGCGTCACCTTCCACAACGGGTCGGAGTTCACCGCCGAGGACGTCCGCTACACGATCAACCGGACGATCTCCGAGGAGACCCCGGCGGCGCCGAAGCTGTCGACCCTCCAGCCGGTCGACGACGGCGGCGTCGTCGTCGAGGACGACTACACGGTGACGCTGAACTTCGAGCAGGCGATGGCGCCGGCGCTCATCTACCTCACCCGCGGCCCCGGCCGCGCGGCCACGATCGTGAGCAAGGACGCGATCGAGGAGATGGGTCGCGAGCAGTACGCCGTCACCCCGGTGGGCACCGGCCCGTTCGAGGTCGAGAGCCACGAGGTCGGATCGGAGCTGCGGCTGACCGCGTACGACGACTACTTCGAGACCGACGACGACGGGAACGCGCTCCCGTACCTCGACGGCGTGACGATCACGCCGATCCCCGAGCCGGCCAGCATCGTGAACGCCCTGCAGTCGGGCGACATCCACCTCGCGAACCTGATCCCCCTGCAGAACGTCACGCAGGTCGAGGACGCGAGCTCGGTGACGAAACTGGAGGCGCCGGGCGTCAACTGGTACGGGCTGGCGATGAATCAGGACCGCGAACCGTTCGGCTCCCGCGAGGTTCGGATGGCTATCGCGAAGTGTATCGACACCGATGCGTTCATCGAGACGGCGTACTTCGGCAACGCGCTCACGGCGAAGGGCCCGATCAACAAGGCCACCAACTGGGTCTGGCGCGACGACAAGCCGAACGACCAGGCGTTCGACCGCGAGGAGGGAATGACGATGCTCTCGGACGCCGGTGCCGACGGCGCGAGCTTCTCGATCCTCACGACCCAGAGTAGCCTCCGTCAGGCGCAGGCGATGCGTCAGCAGCTCAACCGATCCGGACTGAACGTCGACATCGAACAGGTCACGTCCTCGACGTACTGGGCACGCTACGAGGAGGGAGACTACGACGTGACCATCTCCGGTTCCGTCGGCGACCCCGACCCCGACCAGTCGCTGTGGAACTTCTACCGCAAGGACGGCCCGTGGAACTGGGTGAACTACCAGAGCGACGACGTCCACCAGTTGCTGGAGGACCAGCGCCGCGAGCTCGACCGCGAGGAGCGTGCGAGCATCCTCCAGGAGCTTGAGGACCAGCTCATCTCGGACGTTCCCCACGCGTACCTCTCCCACCAGAGCGACCTCGCCGCTCGCCGGAACGAGGTGCAGGGCTTCACCCACATCCCGTTCATGCGGCCCCTCGAGACGGTCTACCTGAACGACTGATGTGGCGGTACATCGTCAAACGTATCGGGCACGCGATCTTCGTCATGTGGCTGGTCGCGACCACCGTTTTCTTCGGGCTGCGAGCGATCCCCGGCGGTCCGGTTCGGTCGATGCTCGGACAGGAGGCGACCCCGGAAGCCGTGGCGAGCCTCCGCGCCGAACTCGGACTCGACCAGCCGCTGCCGGTGCAGTACGGGGACTTCCTCACCGACTTGTTGGCACTTGACCTCGGTCGGTCGATCACGTCGAACGAGCAGGTCGTGACGATCCTCGTCGACGCCGCGCCGAGGACGTTCGCCATCGCGGGCGTCGGCGTCGCGCTCGGACTCGCGGTCGCCATTCCCGCGGGCGTCATCGGGGCCACCCGCCGCAACGAGCCGGCCGACTACGCCGCGACGCTCGCGGCGTTTCTGGGCATCTCCATGCCCGCGTTCTTCGTTGGCATCCTGCTCGCCATCCTGTTCGGCGTCTACCTGAACGTGCTTCCGATCGTGGGGTACACGCCCATGTCGGCCGGCGTCGTCCCGTGGCTCCAGAGCATTATCCTCCCCGCGACGGCCGTCGGGCTCCCGTACGCCGCCGGTGTCACCCGGATGATGCGCTCCTCCCTCATCGAGACGCTCGACGAGGGGTACATGCGGACCGCCGTCGCGAAGGGCGTCGGATCGCGCGTTCGGCTGTACAAACACGCCATGCAGAACGCGCTCATCCCGGTCGTGACCATCGCCGGCATCCAGTTGGCCATCGTGCTCGGCGGGACGGTGACCGTCGAGATCGTGTTCTCGATCCAGGGGCTCGGTCGCGTCCTCGTCAACTCCATCCTGGAACGCAACTACCCGGTGACGCAGGTGACCATCCTGCTGATATCCGGCATCTTCGTGTCCATGAACCTCATCGTCGACCTCGCGTACACCGCGCTCGACCCGCGTATCCGTTACGGGGGTGAGAGCGCGTGAGCGACCACACCGACCGCGGTACCGACCACGGCGACGTGAACGACTCCGGCGACTCGGCGGACCGCCCCCGCGCCGACGGCGGAGCTCCCTCGGCGAGCTTCGGCGTCTACGAGGGCGAGTTCGGGCCCGGCGAGATGCCGCCGGAGTACGAGACCGAGGAGGTGACCGAGGAGCATCGGTCGCCCCTGGAACGCGTCGTCCGGACGCTCCGTCGCGACAAGCTGGCGTTCGCCGGGGCGGTCGTCATCGTCATGTTCGTGCTGGTGGCGGTGTTCGCGCCGTACGTCGCGCCACACGACCCGGAGGCGACGTTCGGCTTCATGCAGTCGCCGATGGCCGAGTCGACGGGCGACTTCGACGGAGACGGGAGCATCGAGACCGTCACCCACTACCTCGGGACCGACTCGTTCGGCCACGACATCCTCACGCGGATCGTCTACGGGGCCCGCGTGTCGCTGCTCGTCGCGCTGGCGACGGTGGCGTTGGCGTTCTCGATCGGAACGACGCTGGGCATCGTCGCCGGCTTCTACGGCGGCTGGATCGACTCCGTCATCATGCGATACGTCGACTTCCAGTGGGCGTTCCCGGAGATCATCCTCGGGGTCGGGATCATCGCGATCATGGGCGGGCTCGGCGTCGTGAACGTCGTGCTCGCCATCGGTATCGCCTTCATCGACGACTTCGCCCGGATCATCCGCGGGGAAGTGCTGTCGATACGGGAGGAGGAGTACGTCACGGCCGCGCGCGCGGTCGGGATGGGCGACGTCCGCATCATGTTCAAGGAGATGCTTCCGAACGCGGTGGCTCCGCTGATCGTCCAGGCGACGCTGATGATCCCGCTGGCGATCCTCGCGGAGGCCGGCCTCTCGTTCCTGGGGCTCGGCGTCAAGCCGACGACGCCGACCTGGGGGCTGCTCATCTCCGACGGCCGGCAGTTCATCTCACAGGCGCCGTGGATCAGCGTGATGCCCGGGCTCGCGATCATGCTCATCGTGCTGGCGTTCAACACCGTCGGCGACGGGCTGCGCGACGCCTTCGACATCAGCCAGTCGGAGGTGGAGTGACGTGAGCGCCGACGCCGAACCGACGACCGAGCGCACGCGCTCGAACCGGGCCCACGACCGCGACCCGCTGCTCGAGGTCTCGGGCCTGCGAACGCAGTTCCCCACCGAGCGAGGGACGGTCGAGGCGGTGGCGCGGGCGGACCTCTCGATCGAGCCCGGCGAGATCGTCGGGTTGGTCGGCGAGTCCGGCTCCGGGAAGTCGGTGCTGGCCCAGAGCCTCATGGGCATGGTCGAGTCGCCCGGCGAGGTCGTCTCGGGGACGATCGCGTTGCGAGACGCCGACGTCGTCCGGGAGTTCGAAGCCCGGTATCCTGACGCGGTCGTCGACGTGACCGACGAACGGACCGCACGGGCGACCGACACCACCGACGCCGGATCGAGCGTCGAGGCCGCCGCGGCGGCGGCCGGGCCGGGGCAGTTCATCGTCGTCCAGCGGCGCGACGCCGACGGCCGGCCGGTCGAGGGATTCGTCGACCTGCGACGGGCGCCCGAGCGGGCGCTCCAGCGCCTCCGCGGCGGGCGGGTGTCGATGGTGTTTCAGGACCCGATGAACTCGATGAACCCGACGATCACCGTCGGCGAGCAGATCGCCGAGACGGTGCGGCTCCACCAGGACATCGGGGAGTCGGTGTCGCTGCCGGCGGAGCTGAAACGGAAGATCGTCGGCGCCGCGAAGAACGGTGAGGCGTGGCGCCGGGCCATCGAGATGCTCGAGGCCGTCGAGATCCCGGAGGCGGAGTCGCGTGCGACCGACTTCCCGCACGAGTTCTCCGGCGGGATGCGCCAGCGTGCGATGATCGCGATGGCGCTGTCCTGCGAGCCGGACCTGCTCATCGCCGACGAGCCGACGACGGCGCTGGACGTAACGATCCAGGCGCAGATCCTCGACGAACTGGCCGGGCTGAGCGAGGCGTTCGGCACCGCCATCCTGCTCATCACCCACGATCTGGCGGTCGTGGCGGAGACCTGCGATCGGGTGAACGTGATGTACGCGGGCGAGATCATCGAGAAGGCGCCCGCCGACGAGCTGTTCGGCAACCCCCAGCACCCGTACACCCGGGGACTGCTCGCGTCGACGCCGCGGCTCTCGAACCCGGACGACGAGATCGAGCCGATCCACGGCAACGTCCCCGACCTCATCGACATCCCGTACGAGTGTCACTTCGCGCCGCGGTGTCCCGAGTCGATGCGGGAGTGCTTCGAGATCAAGCCGGAGTTCCGGGACGTGGGCGAGTCCCACGAGGCGGCGTGTCTCCGGCGCGGCACGGAGGGGGAGCGACTGTGAGCCTCGACGCCGCCGCGGACGCGGCCGAGGCCGCCGATCGCTCGGCCGTCGAGCCCGACCGGGAGGTCGTTCTCGAGGCCGAGGGACTGCAGAAGCACTTCTCGCAGTCCGACAGCATCGTCGACCGGCTCCTCGGGGCCGGCGGCACGGTCCGGGCGGTCGACGGGGTCGACCTCTCGCTTCGCTCCGGAGAGACCCTCGCTGTCGTCGGCGAGTCCGGCTGCGGGAAGTCGACGCTCGGGCAGGCGCTGCTCAACCTCCACGAGCCGACCGGCGGCACGGTGCGGTACCGCGGGGAGGACATCACCGGGCTCTCCGGACGGGACATGCGCCCGTACCGCTCGGAGCTGCAGATGATCTTTCAGGACCCGCTGGCGTCGCTCAACCCCCGCCAGACGGTCGGGGAGATCCTCACGGCGCCGATGGAGGTGCACGGGATCGGCGACTCGGCGGACGACCGACGCGAGCGCGCCGGCGACCTGCTCGAACGGGTCGGATTGGAGGCACGCCACGTCGACCGCTATCCCACGCAGTTCTCCGGCGGGCAGCAGCAACGCGTCGGGATCGCCCGGGCGCTGTCGGTCGAGCCGGACGTGATCGTCGCCGACGAGCCCGTCTCGGCGCTCGACGTGAGCGTCCAGGCACAGATCCTGCAGCTCCTGCAGGACCTGCAGGACGAGTTCGACCTCGCGCTGCTGTTCATCACGCACGACCTCTCGGTCGTCCGCCACGTCGCCGACCGGGTCGCGGTGATGTATCTCGGCGAGATCGTCGAGACCTCCCCGACCGACGAGCTGTTCGAGACCCAACACCACCCGTACTCGGAGGCGCTGCTGTCGGCGGTCCCGCGGATCGACCCCGAGCAGCGGGGCGGCAGGATCGTCCTCCAGGGGAACGTTCCGTCGCCGATCGACCCGCCGGGCGGCTGTCGGTTCCACACCCGGTGTCACCGCGTGATCCCGCCGGCGGACTGGCCGGGCGATCAGGCGGCCTTCCGACGGGCGTTCACCTTCCGCAACCGGGTCGAGGCCGGCGAGGTCGACCCCGACGCCGCCCGACGCCGCCTGGAGGCCGAGGGAGCGGCGACCGACGCCGACACGGTCGCCGAACGTCTGGTGTCGGCGGCGCTGCCGGGCGAGACCGGCGACCTCCCGCCGACGGCCGAGGAGGCGGTGCTCGAGGGTTCACGTCGCATCGTCGAGGGCGACGAGGAGGCGGCCGCCGACCGGCTCGCCGAGGCGTTCCCCTCGCCGTGTATCGACCGGGCGCCACGGACGGTCGAGCCGGCGACTGACCGGACGTCCGCGTGTCACCGCGTCGACCCCGACGCCTCGGGCGAGCCGACGGTCGGCGACTGAGCCTCCCTTCGAGGTCGTTTCTCGACCGCGTCTCGATGCGTCGCTCCACGGGTCGGTCGCCCACTGGTTCGGTGGTGCCGACTGCCGGACTCCTCGATCGCCGTCAACCGTTGCTGTCGACAGTCCCACGCGAACGGCTCCCGTGCACCCGTTCGACCGCGACGGCGGTCAGTCGAAGATGCGGCCCTTCTTCTCCTCGGTGAAGTCGCCGCTCGCGGCCTCGGCGGCCTCGTACACCCGTCGAAGCTCGGAGATGGGGTCCTCGTGTTCGTCGACTCGAAGGTCGTGGTAGGCAGTCGTCTTCGGGGCCTTCACGTGCACCGCCGCGGAGCTGTGGCCGCGCTTGTCGCCGCCGGCGTCGCGGCCGGCCTCGAGCGCGTCGACCAGCCGTGGCACGAGGTCGGCGTCCGGGACGGGATCGTTCGAGGCGTCGGCCTCGCCCGCGAGGAACGCGTCCACGGCCCCATCCAGCGTCTCCCCGTTCGCGAGCATGTTGCCGGCGGCCGTGACGCCGTGCTCCTCGCGGACGAGGTGGCCGCACCACCCCTCGCAGTCGTCGCCGGTGAACGCGAACGCGTCGCCGCGGTCGTCGACGCCGTGGAGCTGCCGTCGGGCGCTGTCCTCGTCGCGAGCGAGCAGGCCCGCGAGCGCGTCGCCGACCGCGAGGTCGTCCAGGAGCTCGATCCCTCGCCGGCCGAGCCTGACGTTGACGAAGCTCTGGGTGCTGACCGCGCCACGGTGGCTCGCGTACGGCGCGAGCGCGCCGACGGCCGGGGCATCCGTCGCGACGCCGACGCCGAAGGCCGGCCCCGCGGGCGTCTCCGCGCGAACACACAGCGAGAACGTCATGCGATCGGATGCAAGCCTCCCGGCAAAGTAGATGCCCCCGGACATATTCGGTGACAACTTTTCCGCCGTCGGGAGCAACCCTCGGGCATGCACGACCCAGACATCGATCACTTCTCTTCCCGCCGGTCGACAGTGTACGGCCAGCGCGGCGTCGTGGCCACCAGCCAGCCGCTCGCGTCGCAGGCGGGGATCTCCGTGCTCGAGGACGGGGGGAACGCCTTCGACGCGGCGGTCGCGACCGCCGCCGCGTTGAACGTCGTCGAACCGACCTCGACGGGGCTCGGCGGCGACGTGTTCGCGCTGTACCGCACCGCCGACGGCGAGGTGGGCGCGATGCGCTCGTGCGGCCCGGCGCCGGCCGAGGCGACGATCGAGACCGTCCGCGAGGCCGTCGCGAGCGAGGAGGACGTCGACCCCGCCGACGCCGAGATGCCCGCCACCGGCGCGCACGCGGTCACGGTTCCCGGCACGGCCCGCGGGTGGGAGGCAACCGCCGAGCGGTTCGGCGAGAAGTCCCTCTCGGAGCTCCTGCGGCCGGCGATCCGTTACGCGATCGACGGTTACCCCGTCTCGGAGGTCGTCTCCGCGCAGTGGCAGCACGGCGAGGAGCTGTTCGAGACGGACCACGCGCGGGAGGCGTTCCTCTTCGACGGCGAGGCCCCCGACGTGGGCCAGCACGTGACGCTCCCGCGGCTGGGCGAGTCGCTGCGGCGGATCGCCGAGGAGGGCGCCGACGTGGTGTACGAGGGGGCGATCGGCGAACAGATCGCCGACGAAGTGCAGGAGCAGGGCGGCTTCCTCACGACCGACGACCTCGCGGACTTCGAGCCGGAGTTCCCCGACCCCGTCTCGACCACCTACAACGGGACGGAGGTGTACGAACTTCCGCCGAACAACCAGGGACTCATCGCGCTGGAGGCGCTGAACGTCGCCGAGGAACTGGGTGCGGGCGAGCACGACTACGACTCCCCCGAGCGGGTCCACTACTTCTCGGAGGCGCTGAAGCTCGCGTTCCACGACGGTCACCGCTACATCACCGACCCCGACTTCGAGGAGCACCCGCCGCTGGCGAGCGAGGAGTGGGCGGCGACGCGCGCGCAGGCGGTCGGCGAGGAGTGCAACGACGACGTGACGTTCGGCGTTCCCGACGCGAACGCCGAGGACGCGGACACGGTGTTGCTGTGCATCGCCGACGACGAGGGGAACGTCGTCTCGTTCATCAACTCGCGGTTCGCCGGCTTCGGCTCCGGACTCGTCGCGGGCGACACCGGGATCGCGCTGCAGAACCGGGGGTCGTCGTTCTCGCTGGACCCGGACCACCCCAACTCGCTGGCGCCGGGCAAGCGTCCGTTCCACACCCTGATCCCCGGGCTGGCGGACTTCGCGCCCGACGACGATGGAACCAACGACTGGGCGGCCTTCGGCGTGATGGGCGGGTACATGCAGCCACAGGGGCACCTACAGGTGATATCGAACATCGTCGACTACGGTCAGCCGCTGCAGGCGGCGCTCGACGCGCCGCGGTGGCGGTACCGGGAGGAGGGAAGCCTGGCGTTGGAGCCGCAGTTCGACGGCAACACGGCCGCGAAGTTGGTTCGGAAGGGCCACGACGTGAAGACGCTTCCGCCGGCGCTGTTCGGCGGGGCACAGATCGTCCGCAGCGCCGACGGCGTCCTCTCGGCCGCGACCGAGCCTCGAAAGGACGGCAACGCGCAGGGGTACTGAGGGGAACCGAACGCCCTCAGACCCGTTGACGGGCATCGTCGCGCGAGACCGCACGGAACCGACACGCTCATTCGCCTCTCGTTCCTTCCGACGCCCGTGCCACAGTCCCCGCGAAGCCGCGAGGACGGCGACCGCCTCGGCTTCGACGAGACGCGCGACTACCTCGGCGCGGCCGTCGCCGCCCTCCTCCCGGCGTCGCTGATCGCCCGCGGGCTCTCGGTCGCCGTCGACACCGATCGTGAGGTGTACGCCCCGGGGGACCCCGTGTCGGTGCGGGTCGTCCTTCGCAACCGCCTCCCCGTGCCGGTCGCGGTGACGACCCCGTCGCGCCGGCTGTGGGGATGGGAGGTCGACGGCGCGCTGGAGGCCAGCGAGGAGCCCCGGCGCGATCCCGGCGGCTCGGGGACGCTCTCGTTTCGGGCCCGCGAGCGCAAGACCCGCGAGTGGACGTGGGACGGCCGGGTGACCCGTCGCGACGACCGCGGTGTCCGCTCGTCGCCGCTCGGCCGCGGCGACCACGAGATCCGCGCGTTCGTCGCGACCGACCGAGAGCGCCCCGAGGCGAGAACGACGTTCCGTATCGAGTGACGGCACCGTTGCCGTTGCCGTCGCCGTCGATCTCGGGGAGCAAACCGAAGAACGCGATCGATGGCCGGCCGCCTCAGTCGTCGGCGGACACGGTCGCCTCCACGTCCTCGCGGTGGAGGTGGCAGGCGGCGAAGTGCTCGCCGTCGCCGATCGTCGCGTCGACGGCGTACGACGGCTCCTCGGTCGCACAGATGCTCGCGTCCGCGAACGTGGAGACGAGCTGCTCGGCCGCCTCCTCCCACTCGTCGTCGGCGACTCGATCGAGCGCCTCGTCGACGACGCCTCCCGCGCGGCCCGACGGCGTGCCGTCGGGGAAGAACGCCGTACGGGCCACGCTGCGGTCGTCAGCCTCGAAGGTGCGCCGGTCCACCGCGCGGGTGAACTCGCGGACAGCCTTCCACGTGTCGGGGTCCATCGAGAACTCGTCGGGCTGGATGAGCCGCGGACACCGGGTCCGGAACCGACAGCCCGACGGCGGCTCGATCGGCGAGGGAACGTCCCCCTCCAGCACGCTTCGGGCGCCCTCCGCGCGCGGATCCGGGACCGGAATGGAATCGAGCAGCGCCCTCGTGTACGGGTGTTCCGGATGCTCGAACAGCTCCTCGGTCTCGGCGAGCTCGACCAGCTTCCCGAGGTACATCACGGCGACCCGGTCGGAGATGTGTCGGATGACGCTGAGGTCGTGGGCGATGAACAGGTAGGTGAGGCCGAACTCGTCCTGCAGCTCCTGCATCGTGTTGAGCACCTGCGCCTGGATCGACACGTCGAGCGCCGACACCGGCTCGTCACAGACGATGAAGTCCGGGTTCACCGACAGCGCCCGCGCGAGGTTGATCCGCTGGCGCTGGCCGCCGGAGAACTGGTGCGGGTAGCGGTTGTAGTGGTGCGGGTCGAGCCCGACCTTCTCCAGCAGCTCGCGGGCGCGCTCCTCGCGCTCGCCCCGGTAGAGGCCGTGGGCCTTCATCGGCTCCTCGACGATGGGGCCGACCTTCATCCGCGGATCCAGGCTGGACTGGGGGTCCTGGAAGATCATCTGCAGGTCGCGGCGGCGTTCGCGGAGGTTCGCTCCCGACAGCTCCGCGAGGTTGTCGCCCTCGAAGTACACCGCGCCGTCGGTGGGGTCGATCAGCCGCAGGATGGTGCGCGCGAGCGTCGACTTCCCGCAGCCGGACTCGCCGACCAGTCCGAGCGTCTCCCCGCGTTTCACGTCGAAGCTCACGTCCTCGACGGCGCGCACGGGCGGCTCGTCGAACAGCGCGGACAGCATTCCGTCGGACTGGCTGAAGTGTTTCGTCAGCCCCTGGACGCTGAGGATCGTGTCGTCGTCGGTCCCGCCGGCACCGGTGGCGAGCGCGCCCGACCCGTCGGCCTCACTCATCGGCCTCACCCCCGGGAACGCCGGCGGCGCTCCCGTCGTCGCCGCGCATGTCGGCGAGCCCGCCCGCGAAGGCGCCCGTCGCCTCCGTCTCCAGCGGGTCGCTGTCCTCGTAGCCGACGGCCTCGTACTTGATACACGACACCGAGTGCGGCGCCTCGTCGGCGTCGCTCACGTCCTGGAACTCCGGGTGGAACTCCTTGCACGCCTCCCGGGCCTCCGGACAGCGGGTGTGGAACCGACAGCCGGACGGCGGGTTGATCGCCTCCGGCATCACCCCCTTGATCGGATCGAGCGATTCGACCGCCCGGTCGGGTCGAGGCATCGACCGCAGTAGTGCCTCGGTGTACGGGTGTCTCGTGTCGTGGAACAGGTCGTCCACGTCGGCCTCCTCGACGACCTCCCCGAGGTACATGACGTTCACCCGGTCGCAGATCTCCGCGACGACGCCCATGTCGTGGGTGACCCACAGGAACGCGGTGTCGTAGCGCTCCTGGAGGTCGCTGACCAGATCGAGGATCTGTCCCTCGACGGTCACGTCGAGCGCGGTCGTCGGCTCGTCGGCGATGATGAGCCGCGGCTCACACGCCAGCGCCATCGCGATCAGCACGCGCTGGCGCATCCCGCCGGAGAACTCGTGCGGGTAGTCGTCGTAACGAGCCTCGGGCTCGGGGATGCCGACCTCCCGGAGCATGTCGACGGCGATCGTCTTCGCCTCCGACTCGCTCACGCCCCGGTTCAACTCGATGAACTCCCGAAGCTGGGCGCCCACCTTGAACACGGGATTGAGCGACTCCATGGGGTCCTGAAAGACGATCGCGATCTCGCGACCGCGGACCTGCTCGCGCATCTCCCGGTTCGAGAGCATCTCGTCGGACTCCTCCATCCGGCCGTCCGGGGTCTCCACGATGTCGACCAGCTTCTTCCCGTCGAACGTGACGGTGCCGTCGACGATCCGTCCCGGCTCCTCGACGAGCCGCATGATCGACTGGGCGGCGACCGATTTGCCGGCGCCGGACTCGCCGACGAGGCCGACGAGTTCGCCCTCGTTGACTTCGAAGTTCACGCCGTCGACCGCGCGGACGGTGCCTTCCTCGGTGAAGAACTGGGTCTTCAGGTTCTCGACTGTGAGTAGTGGTTCGGACATCAGTTGTTGATACGGGGGTCGAGCGCGTCGCGAAGCCCGTCGCCGAGCAGGTTGAAGCCGACCACGGTGATGAGGATCGCCATCCCGGGCCAGATACTGAACCACGGGTCGGGCAGCATGTAGTCGCGCGACTGCGAGAGCATCTGCCCCCACGACGGCGTTGGCGGCTGTGCGCCGAAGCCGAGGAACGACAGCCCGGCGACGATGAGGATCGCCACGCCGATCTGCAGGGTCGCCTGTACCAGAACGGGCGCGAAGCTGTTCGGAATGACGTGTCTGAAGATGATGTTGCGGTCGCGCACGCCGGCCGCTCGCGCGGCCTCGATGTAGTCCTCCTCGCGCACCGACAGCACCCGCGAGCGGATGAGCCGGGCGAACGTCGGGATGTTGGCGATCCCGACGCCGATCATCGCGAAGGTGAGGTCGCGACCGAACGCGACCATGAACACGATGACGAGCACGAGGAACGGGATGGCGTACAGCGTCTCGACGGCGCGCATCAGCACGTCGTCGATGCGGCCGCCGTAGTAGCCGGCGACCGACCCGACGACTGTCCCGGCCACCAGCGCGATGGTCGTCGCGATGACGCCGACGGAGATCGCGATCCGCGTGCCGTAGAACACCCGAGAGAGGATGTCGCGGCCGCGGTCGTCGGTACCCAGCGGGTGGGCCCACGTCCCCTCGCCGAAGACGTTGGTCGTCCACGCCGGCGGCAGCAGTTGCGGGGCCACCTCGGCGTTGGGGCTCATCCACACCGCCTGCGCGATGGTGTACTGTTCCATCCCGACTATCGGGAGGACGGTCTGGTCGAGGAACGCGACGACCGCGACGAGCGTCGCGATCCCGATGATCCCCAGCCCCGCCAGCGCCGTCGGGTCGCGGCGGACCTGCGAGACGGTGTAGCGCCACCCGACGTTCGCGGCGGGCTGTTCGGGGTCGGCTTCGGCGGGCTGTGCGTCGCTCTCGGTTCGCGAGTCCGCGTCGGATCCGGTTGTCGTCGCCATCAGTCTGCGTCCTCGAAGGTGACTCGCGGGTCGATGTACGCGTACGAGAGGTCGGTGATGATGACCCCGACGACGAACACCAGGCCGAGCACGAGCGTCGTGCCGACGACCAGCGCGAAGTCCTGATTGTTGATCGCGGTGATGATGAGCGTCCCCATCCCGTTGATGGAGAAGACGGTCTCGGTCAACACCGCCCCGCCGATCGCGCTGGTGAGCTGGAGCCCCAACAGCGTGATCAGCGGGAGCTGTGCGTTACGGAAGGCGTGCTTGCGGAGGATCGTCGTCTCCTTGACGCCGTAGGCACGCGCGAGCTTGACGTACTCCTCGCCGAGCACCTCCAGCATCGACGACCGTTCGATCCGAGTGAGCGCCGCCATCTGGAGCGTGCCGAGCGATATGGTCGGCAACACGAGGTGGTGCAGCGACGTGACGAGCACGTCGAACCGGCTGTCGACCCCCACCGCCGCGGGCGACGCCCACGGAAGCACGAGCTTGGTCGCGGGGAACCAACTGACCTGATAGGCGAACAGGATGATGAGCACCAGCCCGATCCAGAACGACGGCGTCGAGACGCCGAGCAGCGCCACGACCCGGGCGACGTGGTCCGTGGGTTTGTTGCGCCGCTGCGCCGAGATGATCCCGAGGGGAACCGACGTGACGATGGCGAACGTGAAGCTCGACACGAGCAACAGTATCGTCACCGGCATCCGCTCGAGGATCTTCTGCGTGACGGGGACCTCGTAGTACAGACTCGTTCCCAGGTCGAGCTGTACGACGTCCCAGAGGTAGTTCAGATAGCGGAGCCACAGCGGCTGGTCGAGTCCGTACTTCGCCCGGATGGCGGCGGCCTGTTGGGCGCTGGGCGACGGCCCGAGCATGATGCTCACGGGGTCGCCCGGCATCGCCTCCATCAGGAAGTACGTGATCGTGACGACCCCGAGCAGGACCGGAATCGCCTGGAGGATCCGTCGGATCGTGTACTGTGCGCGTCCCATGTCTCTAGTGTCGTGTGGCTTCGTTTCGCACGGGGGTATATAAGTTCGCGGAAGCGGGTCTCGAGCCCGCTCCCGTCAGTTTACGCCCGATTCGGGAGGCTCGCTCTACTTGTCGACCGAGACGTTGTTGTTGTCGGTCACGAGGTGGAACGAGTCCACCGGGTGCGAGGTGAAGTCGCTAACGTACTCCTTCACGCCGAAGCTGTTCTTGAGGTTGTACGCGGGCAGGTGCGCGCGGTCCTCGAGAATTGTGGTGATCGCCTCGGTGTACAGCTGCTTGCGCTCCTCGCGGTCGGCCGACTGCCGGGCGTCGACGATCTTCTGGGCGGCGTCCTTGCCACGCTGGCTGTTGGCGCCGTAGTACGACCCGTTCGTGACGCCGAGGGTGTCGTCGGTCCGGCCGAACATGTAGTAGGTGAACGCGTCGGGGTCGGGCGTGCCGGACCAGCCGAGCGTGTACATGTTGTAGTCGTCCTCGTTGCCGGTGACGTAGGCGTCGAGGAACGCACCCCAGTCCAGCCGCTGGACGGAGACGTTGTTGAAGCCGGCCTCCTTGAGGCCGTTCGACACCGAGATGCCGATCTGTTCGCGCTTGTCGTCCGGCGGGACGATGATCTTCCAGTTGTAGTCCATCGAGACGCCGGCCTCGTCGAAGAGGGCGGTCGCCTCGTCGATGTTCTTGTCGTGGGGGATCTGCTCCCACTCGTCGATCGGGAAGTCCCAGTCCTCGGTGATCGAGGCGGGCGTGGGCGCGTACTGTCGGACGCCGGTCGGCTCGACGTACTGCTCGACGGCGGTGTCCATCGAGAAGCAGTAGTCGATCGCCTCGCGGACGCGCGGGTCGGCGGTCGGCCCCTCGTTACAGTTGAACGAGAGGTAGAAGTAGCCGATCCCGGGAACCTCGTCGATGCTCGCGTCGTCGATGCTGCGGACGGTCGAGTACAGCTTCGGCGGGATCTCCTCGACCACGTCGTTCTCGCCGTTTCGGAGGGTCGTGACGCGGGTCGTCGCCTCCGTGATCGGCGTGAAGTGGACCTTCTCGAGGTTCGCCATCGGCTCGCCCCAGTAGTCCTCGTTGCGGACGATGTCGACGTAGTCGCCTTCCTGCCAGCCGTCGAACATGAACGGCCCGGACCCGACGGGGTTCTCGGTGTTGAACGCGTCCTTGTCGTCCTCGCGGACGGACATCGGAACGATCCGGCCGGCGGCGAGCGTGTTCATGAACGGCCCGTACGGGTACTTCAGGGTGAACACGATCGTGTCGTCGCCCTCCGTCTCGATCGAGTCGATCATGTTGAACTCCGAGGCGTTCTCGGTCTCCTCGGCGACCGGAGCCTCGAAGCTGTACTTCACGTCTTCGGGGGTGACGGGGTCGCCGTTCGAGAACGTCGCGTCCGTCGTCATCGTCACCGTGTACACGGTGCCGTCGTCGTTGACCTCGGGCTCGCCCGTCGCGAGTTCGGGGACGACGCCGGTCCCCTCGTCGTACGTGTACAGCCCTTCGAAGATCTGACTGGCCACTTGGTCGGACGGCACGTCGTTGAGCACGATCGGGTCGAACTCCAGCGGGCTCTTGACGAGCGCGAGGTTGAGCGTACCGCCGCTCATGCCGCCGGAGTCGTCGCCGGAGCTGCTGCCCGACTCGGTGTCGGAACCGCCGTCGGAGCCCGAATCGGTCGTTTCGCCGTCGCTCTGGCCGCTGTCGCCCCCGAGGCAGCCGGAGACCGCCGCGACGCCCGCGGCGCCGGTTCCGGTCAGGAACGTGCGCCGGTCCATTCGATCGAATACGCGAGTGATGTCGTCTTTTGTCATGGTTTTGCTACCCACAGCGGGATATGAACTCATGGTTTGGACCGCTATTTATACTTATTGCTGTTGGTCGCGGTAACCTCTGTCCGGCCGCCGTCCGTAGATCGGTCCGTGTGCCCCGATCGGAACGCCGATTGTCCCCGCGGTTCGATGCCGTGCATGCGCCAGTTCGTCGTCTGCGGTCACGACGCCCCCACGACGCCCGAGTTCGGTCTCGACGACCTCGCCGGCGGGGCGGGGCGACTGGATCTGCTGTGCCGCTGTGTCAACGCCGGGCTGTTCCTCTCGCACGGGATCCGCGAGGACAGCCGCGTTCACCTCGTGCTCGGCGACGAGTACACCGTTCGGTTCTCGGGCGCGACGGCTCGCGGGCTCCATCCCGACGAGCGGACGACCGCTGCACGCGTCCGTGACGCGCTCGACGCGCGCGAGAACGCCATCGGCCACATGCCGGCCGAGGTGTCTCCCGGGGTCGAACTGTACCGGATGGGTGTCGAGACGACGCTCGACGCGCTCGACGGCACCGTCGTCCACCTGCACGAGGACGGCGACCCGATCGCCGAGGCCGAACCGCCCGAGGATCCGGTGTTCGTGCTCTCGGACCACTCGGACTTCACCGCCGAGGAGGCCGACCTCCTCGACGACCGCGCCGACCGCCGGGTTCGCCTCGGCCCTGAGGCGGTTCACGCGGATCACGCCATCGCCGTCGCGAACAACTACCTCGACACCGACGGCTACGAACGGTACTGAGCGCTGGTCCGGAGTCGGTCTCCGGCGAGGGCGCGCGATCGGGCGACTGCCCCGCGTTCGGAAGCCTTAACAGAACGCCCGGCGTTCCTCGGGATGCGGGCCGGTGGGGTAGCTTGGTATCCTTCGGCCTTCGGGTGGCCGTAACCGCGATTCGAATTCGCGCCGGCCCACTACCCCCTTATACTTTTTCCACCACT